>Ga0306864_1000536_pt1 | contig 17329 bp, 16 predicted proteins | sample AntRauTorckE5430_FD_190448 | JGI IMG/M metagenome (GOLD analysis project Ga0306864, IMG submission 190448) | Saline lake microbial communities from Rauer Islands, Antarctica - Metagenome Torckler E5 #430 (v2) (version 2) | ecosystem: Environmental > Aquatic > Non-marine Saline and Alkaline >...
ACCATAGAGTTCAGACCTTTAAAATCGCTGAGAACACTCTCGATTTCGGGATAGGATTCGAAAAAAAGATTTTATTGAGCAACATAAAAAACCGCTCAATACCAAAAGAGCATTAAGCGGCGAATATGAAAAAGCAGTGTTAGTTAGGCAAAGGCGGTGTCGTTTGCCCTACAAAATTAAAATTTAACTCAATTCCACCACCAAATCATCTCCTTCCACCAAAGTCCGTTCCGTCAAATATACTTTTGGAATCGTTCTAATTCCTTAACAACAATTATTTTTTTGTTAAAGAAATAAAACTTTACTTTTAATTTTGGAAATCCAATATATATATATTGAAGCTTGTTAAAAAAGAATTCTTATTTAACTTTGGAAAATCCGTCAATTCCTAACTTTTTTCACCTGAGCTCAAACCCGAAAAAAGTAAAACCTTGTGGCGGACGTTGGCTTCAATGACGTGATATTGGGAAAAAACAATAGTTTTAATCTTATAATCGAAATTAATATGAAACGATTTAGTTTTTTATTATTTGTATTGTTAATTTCAGTAGCTTCGTGTAAACCTCCATTTCCTGCGGAACCTCCTATGCAAGAAACAAAATTAAGATTACCTGCGCCATTCCTCAATTTTTGTGAGAAATTTCATGAAGGTGGTGCAAAAAAGAATCTCGATTTAACAATAGAAGTTTATGGTTACACAGGAGTAAATACAACACCGACACTAATGTGGGATAATGTGGTCACGATTACAAATGATTCTGCTGATGCCTATAGTTTATTTAATTTAGAATTACCAAGTACTGGTGCTTTTTTAGTTGAGGTTGCTATTTTAGGGCAAAGTACGTGTTTTTCATGTTGCAGTATGGCTGGACCGGTTGTTCCGCTTCCATGTAGCCCTCTTGAAATAACAGGACGGGTAAGATTTCGAGGTGTTTCTGCTCGATATGATGCGGATAATCCTCCTAATGAAATAGAAATTATTCCCATATTGAATAACTGTTATAATTGTGGTTGTTAAAATTTAATTTATTAATTAAAAAAAGAAAAAAATGAAAAATATAATCTTATTGCTTTTATTATTTGTAAGTTTCGTTAGTTGTGAAAAAGAAAATGTTACTCAACAAGATGATACGACTTATAATAATTTAATGATGAATCTTGTATCGTCAATTGGTGATTTTGATGCAAATATTAATATCATTGCAAATGACGTAGGTGGAGGAGCTAATCATCCAAGTCAAATATCTATTGATGGTAGATTTAAGGACCAAAATAATAAGAATAAATCGGTTGATTTAGTTAAAGTAGAAGGTTTTGTTTTGGAATTACAGGAAAATCAATCCTACCAAAAGTATTTATATCACGGTGATTCTCACTATGATAATATTAAAAATAAATTCGGAGGACAAGTAAAATTAACGGTTGAAGATAGCTCTTTCCCTAATTTATCAGTAGATGTAGATTTACCAGAGTCGATAGAAATAGAGCTTAATTCAACCAATTCGACTTTAAGTAAAGATGGTTTTACTATTAATTGGACACCTTACGAAAATGATTTACAAATTGGTATTTTAGTCCGTTATAATTCGGTGCTTTCAGATGCTTTAGAAGGAATGCCTCGTGCAGATATTAGTATAATGAAGTACCTTGATGACATAACAGGAACATTTACTTTTCCGGCTGCTGATTTAGCGGAATTTCCTACATCGGGTTGGATTTCTATTTATGTAGGAAGAGCAGAACAAGATGTTATTCTGAAAGATGGTAAAAAGATATTGTTTAATAGTTTATATTATCAATTGGTTTCTGATTATAAACTTGTAGATTAAAAATAAAAAAGCCGCTCAATACCAAAAAAGCATTGAGCGGCAAATATAAAAAAGCAGTAAAATCAGCGTTTCAATCACGCCAATTCCACCACCAAATCATCTCCTTCCACCAAAGTCCGTTCCGTCAAATACACTTTTGCAACCGTTCCAGCCATAGGTGACGTAATCGTACTTTCCATTTTCATCGCTTCGATGATAAAAAGTGGGGTATTAATTTCGATTTTATCGCCTTCTTTGACCAAAATTTTGGATAAATTGCCTTGAAGTGGTGAACCAATTTCGTTGGCTTTTGTCGCTTTGGCGTAAGCCGCTTTCGTGACTTTTATCGAATTATCTTTAATCACGATGGAGCGAGATTGTCCATTTAATTTAAAGAAAATCACTCGTTGCCCGGAAGTGTTCGGTTCGGTCATGTTGAGGTATTGAACGATGACCTTTTTGCCGCCTTCGATTTCTACCATGATTTCCTCATTCGGTTTCAAACCGTAGAAAAATGCCAAAGTTGGGATATTTTTCGCATCGCCAAACTCTTGAACATGATTGTAATAATCTCGGTAAACTTTCGGATATAATTTGTAAGATAGAAAGTCATTTTCAGTGACGTATTGCCCAAATTCTGCTTGGAAAGCCTTGTATTCTGTATCAAAATCAATCGGTGCAAGGTGTGCGTTCGGACTTTCGGTGTAAGGTTGTTCGCCTTTCAAAATCATCTTTTGCAATTCCTTAGGAAAACCGCCTTCTGGCTGTCCCAAATCACCACGGAACAACGATTTTACGCTATCTGGAAAGGCTAAAGTATCGCCTCTTTTCATCACGTCTGCTTGCGTCAAACCGTTTGCCGTCATAAACATCGCCATATCGCCAACGACTTTTGAAGAAGGCGTAACTTTCACCAAATCGCCAAACATATCATTCACAATGCGGTAATTTGTTTTGATGGTTTCAAACTGATCTTCCAAGCCCAAACCCCTCGCTTGCGGTCGCAAATTCGAGTATTGTCCGCCTGGAATTTCGTTGTCATAAACCTCAGCCGTTCCACTTCTCAATTCCGTTTCAAACGGATAATAATATTGTCGTACCGATTCCCAATAGCTTGAAAATTTATTTAATGTGCGTAAATCCATCGGATTTTCACGCTCGTGACCTTCCATCATCGCCACGATTCCGTTAAAACTCGGCTGCGAAGTCAAACCAGACATCGAACTAATCGCCACATCGACCACATCAACATTCGCTTCAATCGCCTTCAAATAAGTTGCCGATTGAATCGACGACGTATCGTGTGTGTGTAAATGCAAGGGTAAATTAACGGCTTCTCGCAATGCAGGAATCAAAATTTCTGCCGCACGAGGCTTCAATAATCCCGCCATATCCTTGATGCCGATAATGTGTGCTCCAGCATCTTCCAAGCGTTTCGCCAAGTCGATATAATATTGTAAGGTGTATTTTGTGCGATTTTTATCGGTGATATCGCCCGTGTAACAAATGCAGGCTTCCGCCAATGAATTGGTATTTTCACGCACTGTTTTGATACTCGTTTTCATCGCATCGACCCAATTCAGCGAGTCAAAAATACGGAAAACATCAATCCCTGTTTCGGCTGCTTTTTCAATAAATTTGATAATCAAATTATCGGGATAAGCCGTGTAACCAACTGCATTTGAACCTCTAAACAACATTTGCAATAAGGTATTCGGCATTGCTTCTCGCAATAATTCCAACCTTTTCCACGGGTCTTCTTTCAAGAATCGCAACGCAACATCGAAAGTAGCACCGCCCCAAACTTCCATCGAAAAGATATTCGGATGGTTTTTGGCAAAACTTTCAGCCACCGCCATCATATCCGTTGTCCGCATTCGAGTCGCCAAAAGTGACTGATGTCCGTCACGGAAAGTCGTGTCAGTATATTGGATTTTTGATTCGTTTTTCAACCATTTTGCGAAACCATCTGCACCCAATTCGGTCAATAAATCCTTCGTTCCTTTGGTGTACGCTTTGCCGTTTCTTGACGGAACGACAGGTTTTGCAAAGATTTTGGACTTATCTACGAATTTTACGTCAGTATTGCCATTGACAATCACATCGCCTAAATAACGCAAAATTTTCGTTCCTCTATCTTGAATTCGAGGAACATTCATCAACTGCGGATTCTCTTGAATAAAACCAACAGTCGCCTTGCCTTCGTAGAAAGTTGGGTGACGCAATAGATTTTCCAAATAGCCAATATTCGTCTGTACTCCACGAATCCGAAACTCTCGCAAAGCCCGATGCAAACGCTCGCTCGCACCTTCCAAAGTCCGTCCCCACGCCGTCACTTTTACCAAAAGCGAATCGAAATAAGGGGAGATTTTCGCATCTGCGTAAGCCGAACCTGCGTCCAAACGAATCCCAAAACCACTTGCACTTCGGTAAGCGATAATTCGACCATAATCTGGTTTAAAATCTTCACTCGGCACTTCCGTTGTGACCCGACATTGAATCGCAACACCACTGATTTGAACGTCTTCCTGTCTTTTTATATAAATGGTTTCGTGTGCCAATTCGTAACCCATCGAAATCAAAATCTGCGACCGAACGATGTCAATGCCAGTAATTTCTTCGGTAATTGTATGTTCCACCTGAATCCGAGGATTGACTTCAATAAAGAAAATATTTTCTTCGGCATCAACCAAAAATTCAACCGTTCCAGCATTAGTATAGCCAACGTGTGTACCAATTTTTAACGCATAATCGTATAATTTTTCTTTGGTAATCGTGCGTAAAGTAATCGAAGGAGCGATTTCAACGACCTTCTGGAAACGACGTTGAACCGAACAATCTCGCTCATATAAATGCACCAAATTACCATAATTATCACCCAAAAGTTGGACTTCAATGTGCTTCGGATTTTCGACATACCGCTCTAAGAAAACCGTATCATCTCCAAAAGCTGTTCTCGCTTCGCCTCGTGCTTCATTGTACGATTTTGGCAATTGTTCTGCACTTCGCACGACCCGCATTCCTCGTCCGCCACCGCCCGAAGCCGCTTTGACCATAATCGGAAAACCAATTCTTTTGGCTTCCGCCAATGCAATTTCGACCGTATCTAAATCGATATGACTATCCTCAATTAAAGGCACATCAACCGCTCTGGCGATTTTTTTGGCAGCGACCTTATCGCCCAATTTATCCATCACTTCTGGCGAAGGCCCGATAAAAATAATGCCTTCCTCCCGACAGCGACGCGCAAAATTTACATTTTCCGAAAGGAAACCATAACCCGGATGAATCGCATCAACATTATGTTTTTTGGCGACTTTAATAATTTCCTCCACGTCCAAATAAGGCTTCAAAGGGTCGTCTTCTTCCCCAATTTGATACGCCTCATCTGCCTTATACCGATGTAAGGAATATCTATCTTCAAACGTATAAATCGCAACGGTTCTAAGGTTTAATTCTGATGCTGCACGCAGTACCCGAATCGCAATTTCGCTACGATTTGCTACTAATAATTTTTTGTATCGATTGTGTTTAAATTCCATGATATATTTAGTTTTTTTTGATGATTTTTTCTTGCATACAATACTACAACGAAAAGGTAAAAAAATCACAAGTTGTGTGAAAATTTAAAGTAAAATTATTTTTGTGTTGTGAATTTATCAATGATTGGTGGATTTATTTATCGAAATGATAATGTGCAAATTTGGCTAAACGGTTAATGATGGACGAAAAACGATTTTCGCAATCATGTGAGTAAAATGTAAAAAATAAACTATGCCATTACATTCTTGAAATCGTTGATATTACACGTTATAACGATAAATAGTTTATAGTTTATAATTCACAATTGCCTTCCCGTCTAAGGTTGTAAAATTTCTCACGTCCCAGTTTACCCCGAGACCTCCCCAGTTTACCCCGAGACCTCGGGGAGTTATCGGGGTAAACTGGGGAGTTCTCGGGGTAAACTGGGGACACCTCGGGGTTAGAAGGGTAGCCTCACAATTCACGAAATACAATCGTTTGTAAGTTCGTATCTTTTCAAGATTATCCAACTTTACGTGGATAGCCAGTTTTTTAAAATTCAAGATTTCGCCCGAAAGTTTTTAAAAGTTGGGCGGAATCTCGAAAAAAAAGTGACATTTCGCCCGAAAAAAAATAATTCCTGGGCGGAATGTGATATTTTTGGATAATTTCTAAAAATAAATTATACCAAAATGATTGAAAAAAAGTTTATCGGACGAGCGGAAGAGCAAGTAATCGGTACAGTTGCTTTTGTAACATATTCAGGTAATTTGTAATCAAAATTGACATAATCAGTTGCAGGGTTTGGACAAACGCTGAAATCTGTTAGACTTTCTGTTAATTCTAACATCGGATTTTCTACTTGTATAATTCTTGCATCAGGTGTTACGTTAGCCAAATTTATTGGTTCCTCTACACATTCATCAAAGAAGAAACACAAAATACTTCTTGCTTGAAAAGCATCATCATCATTTGAACCGTAGGCAATATTCTGTAATTGTCCCCTTTCTCCTTCTGTAATATCTAACCAAGTACGATTATTTTGTAGAATATTGACCTTTAACGTCATCAACTGTTGATAGGCTTGATAAGCCGTCGTTTGATATTCAAAATAACGTTCGAATTCTGTTTCTACATTATTCAAAGTATTTTGAGCCAAAATATATTGACCGTTTGATAAATAATGTTCTGCTAAAGCAAAACGCCCTTTAGGGGTATTATCTCTTTCTAACCAATATTTTACGGTAATCACCCCCAAAATCAAAAATAATATTTTCATAATTTCTAATGATTTACCAAAATCTGCCCTTGCTTCACCAACTGCCCCTCCACATAAACGCCATAAAAATACATTCCGCTCTGCCAATCGGAAACCTTGAATTGTATTTGTTCCGAATAATCCATATTTTTTTGTTTTATTAATTGACCTAAAGTTGAATAAATACGGATTTGAGCGTTTTGAATCGGCTCTTCTAATTGAAAGTTTAGTAGGTTAGTTGCAGGATTTGGGAAGACATTGAGCGTATTGAGTTGATAGATGCTATTTGTATTCGCAAGAATACCAACTAAAAGCTCATCGAACATCAAACCTTCCTGTCCAGTATCAATACTATCAGAAATAAAAGTGAATTTCACCCAATAGTTACCATTGTTTTGTGGTGACAATTGATTAAAAAATGAATTTAAATCAAAATATTGCCAACCATCAGAACGACCCGTTAAGATAGGTTTAAATGCAAAACCTGCTGCAACATCATCATTTAGAATACTATCTTCTAATATATTTATCCATGTTTGTCCACTATCTATGGACAGTTCTATTAAACCATAATCATTTAAACTATCGGTATCACAAAAATAAGAACCACTCAACGCACCACCTGCGACACTACATTTAACAATAAAACTTGAGGTATCATTTACAGGGTAAGAATTAATTGTATCTGTTATAATTACGTTATTCGGACTTAGTGCAGCGTTTAATATAGATTTCTGTGGCGGACCAACTTGCCAGATATTATTTTCGTAAGTTCTATCTAACTCAAAATAAACATAAGGCGTATCCGAATAATAAGGGGATATTTCAAAACTTAAATAAATTGGAAATCCTGTATTTGGGTCGCCCTGCCCAAAAGTATTTAGCGTAATAATCATAAATAGAGAGAATAAAAATGTTTTCATCATTCTAAAATTTAAAAAGTTATTGAAACTTAATTATACTGTTTTAATTCCTAACTACTAATTCCTAATTAAAATCTGTCCTTGCTTCACCAATCTCCCTTCCACATAAACACCATAAAAATACATTCCGCTGTTCCAATCCGAAACATTCATTTCTGCTTCTGTCGAATTATTCATATTTGTTTCACCGACCAACTGCCCCAAACTCGAATACACCCGAATCACCACTTTTTCATTTATCGGTTTATCAAATCGAAAATTCACCACATCTGATGCAGGGTTCGGAAAGACCGTCATTTGTAAGGCAAGGGCATGCCCTTGCCCTACATTTTCCGTATTATCTAATAACTGACAACCGGGTACGATACAGCCGAGGCTGTCGGTTCGGATGAGCCAACCCCAGTAATTAAAAGCACTTCCTGCATCACTTCTTAAATTTTGAACCCAGCCTGATATTACGATTCTTCCATCATCTAATGTTTCAAATTCACCCAAGACATGTAATTGTCCTAAACCTGAAAATACCATATATTCTCTTTGCCATAAACTATCTCCGTTTTCATCTAATTCCATTAACCAGCCAGTTATCTCAACGCTATCTACGGTCAAGTCTGACACTAAACTTCCTGTCACAAGTATATTTCCATTCGCTTTTTCTTTGACGTAAGAAAACTGTGACCTTACACTACCATATCGTCTTTCCCATACTAACTGTAGATTACTATCCAATTTACCAATATACCCCTCATAATCGTAGGAAGGGATATTCGGATTTGTGCCTATTTTCCTCAATCCTTCATGATTACAAAAGAGTACACCATCATCTTTTGTCTTTGCCATAGAGTGTACTGATATCCATCTATTATTTATAGGTGAATGATACTCCTTCAACAAATCCCCAGTACTATCAATTTCAAATATCCAGACACCTTTCTTATAAGAAAAGTTATAATAATAATCCTTTCTTTTTGATACAGCTAATATTAAATTACCATTAGAAGCGATAAGGATATCATTGGAATATGTTGCGTCCGTACTATCTCCGTTAGGAAAAGCATCATAATATTTTCGCCAAATTTCATTCCCTAAACTATCTGTTTTTATTAAGATACTTTTACTATCATAAGTGTAAAAAAAATTACCCGACAAATAGAAATTGCTATTATCATCTTGTACTATTCCTGTGAAAAATATTCGATTGGTATCACTATACCTTTTATTAATAAGAATATTTCCATCATAATCTGTAATCAATAAAAAACCTGTACCACCATAAGCGTCCTTACCTACATTGGCTAAATTACCTTGATTGGTTACAATCATAGTACCATACCAAGTTTCTGTTGTATGTGTTATATCTCCATAAATTCTTGACCATATCTTATTACCATTAGTATCTATCTTCATTAACATACCTCTATTGATAGAATATCCATCAAGTGTGTCTCTCGTTATTCCTGATATATAGTAAGCACTATCTGTTGCTATGATACTTCCAAAAGAGGTGTAAAAGGCACTGTCTTCCGCAACTCGGTAAGCATTCGAGAAATTTGGTTGTGCTGACAGAGTAATAAGGAGAAATAGATTGATGATTAATAAAAGTAAATATTTCATAAGTGAAAAATTAAAAGGGCAAAGGCATCAATTGCCTTTACCCTTTGTGAATATTTTATTTCATTATAGATACCTTGCCTGATGCCAAGGTAGTTGTACCTTGTTTTAAAGCATAAAAGTAAATTCCATTTTCAACGATACGAGTATCCCATAATACTTGACCTTCTGTATCAATTATATCGAATTTTTCTACGACTTGTCCTGTGATTGAAGTAATAATTACAGTTGCCTTTTCTACATATTCCGGTAATTTATAATCAAAAGTTACATAGTCCGTTGCAGGGTTTGGATAGGCTTTCAAGTCGGTTAGGCTTTCTGTTAATGCTAACATCGCTTGATTTGATGGACTTGTATTTATTTGTAAAGTCATTTGAAAAGATTGGTGGAATTATTACAAAAGAAATTAAATAGCAAGGGAATTTATTTTGTAATAAGTATTCGATTAAAATATACGTCAAGATGAACTATTTTATTAGAATAAAAAAATCCTACTCGAAAATAAATTCAAGTAGGATTTTTTGTTTCGTCATTCGTCACTTTTTCCCTTAAAACTCTTTCCCTTAAAACCTTAAAACTTAATTCAAAGCATAACGAATGGTCAAACCTGCTTGTGTGTTCGTAATCGGAAACGATGCCGATGCCGATGTGGCAGGTATCGTTTGACTTCTATCGTAGAATAAGCGAATATTAATATTTTTATTAATTGCATAATCAGTTGATTTATAAGAATGTGATAAATTGAAGGTTTTAAACACTTTCTTGAAAGCATCTACTTTAGATAAACCGTTGTAAGTCAGTCGCCAATTCGGTGCAGGTAATCTATCAAACAAATTCAAATCAATTGTATTCGGATCCGCATCTGTATAAGCGGCAATAAATGCAGGTATCAAAACATCTTGCTGAAAACGTCCAAAACCTTGGGTGTAATCGCCGCCATCTGTCGGATGACTTGTTGCACTATTTCCAGTCCGTTGAGAAATAATTGCTCTATTTGCTTCAAACTTTTTGAAGGTTTCTGATACAAAGTTTTGGTTATCAAAACCGACAAATAAAGTATTCATTGCAAAAAACGAAACCGTGTAACTACCAACACCTCTTGGCGTTAAATGCTGATGTGTTCCACCTGCATTTTGCACCTTGAAAAACTCGGTATGGTTTTCAGAATAGGTTCTCGTTGCATCAATTTCCAAACGGAAATCTTTGAACGGCTCTATCGTTAATCTCGCATCGAAATTTTGGGTGTAAGAACCCAAAACTTGTTGATTCAAATAGATATTATCCGTAATCCAATTGTTTGCAGCTGCATCATCTAACCAAGCATCTGACGGACGGAAACCTGCAATATATTCCCAACCTGGTGCTGCAAAGTCAGTTGTTTGTCCTAAGACTCGACTAGCAGGCGTAAACCCTGGTACAACGGAAGAATAATTTTCAGAATAAGTCACTCGACCTTTTCGAATCAACATCAAAGGTCTTAAAACAGCCCGAGCAATTTTTGACGGTTCTTTGTCTTTCTTCTTTTTCTTATCGTCTTTTTTCTTATCTGGTGTACTTTCTTCTTTGTCGTTTGTATTTCGAGATTGTTTTTAGTAGCACCTTTTCTTTTCTTCGCTCCGCTACTTATCTTTTTCAGATATTTCGACTTATTATATAATTTCTCAAAATTCAAATCCGCATTCAACTGTCTTCCATTTCCATTCTGAATAACATTTCCTAAGGAATCTAAATTTAAAGCGGCAGCACTCCAAGAATAATTAGAATTATAAGAAGCTTCAACGGTCATCCAATCTAAGAATGGAATCTGTTTTAAAGGTACGGTATAAGTCACATTCAAACCGTGAGTATAATTTTTATTACGACCAAAGTTTCTAACATTCGTCATAATAGAATCTCGCTTTTCTTGTGTATCAATTCGTCCTGTCGGCTCATCAATTACGGCATTGTTCGTCGCATTAAAACTGGCTACCCTTCTAACCCCGAGGTGTCCCCAGTTTACCCCGAGTTCTCGGGGTAAACTGGGGAGCTGTCGGGGTAAACTGGGACAGGCGTTGGAAGTGTTGGAAACACTTAATCTCCTGAAATTATTTAAAATCAAAAAATCTGCGGAAATTAGGGAAATCTGCCCCGATAAAAAATCGGGATAAACTGGGAGGAATTTTCTAACATTAGACGGGAAGCCTTAAAACTGACGTTCAAGCCACGAGACAAATTTCATTGTACACCATAAACGCTATCCCACATAAATCGCTTATCAAACCAAGTTGAATTTTCTACATCTCCTGCAAAACGATAAGTTGTTTCCGAAAAACGACGGTTCACACCAGTATTAAAATTAATAGAGTTTGGAGCAGTATTAAAATTGAAACTCTTTATGATTTTCAAATACTTACTCTGACTCTTAATAATTTTATTAAAAGGTGTAATGTAGTTTGGTTGTTTAGAAATCTTATGCGGATAATTTGCGAGAGAAAATTCGTGCTTTTCAAGAATCAACCAAAACAAAAAAACACATTATGCTAACGCTAATCACGAATTATGGCTTAAAACAAAATCAGCATAGCTTAGGGTTGGTAGAAAATGTCCTAACCTTAGAAGACCTCTTCTAAAATCTAATGTCTAAACTCTAACATCTAAAACAAAACATGATAAATCAATATGAAATCACTTTACCACATTATCCACGAGGCTATCACTTGATTACACATCACCTCGAAAAAGCAATTGAAAAAATGCCAAAAGTCGGTTTGGTGAATGTTTTTATCAAACACACGTCGGCAGGTTTGACGATAAATGAAAATGCAGATTCGGACGTTCGAGTGGATTTTGAATCAATTTTCAATAAACTTGTTCCAGAGAATTTACTATTTTTGAAACATACCATGGAAGGTGCGGACGATATGCCGGCTCATATTAAAACGGCTTTGGTTGGAACTTCGGTTTCCATTCCAATTACTGATTTTAGGTTTAATTTAGGAACTTGGCAAGGCGTTTATTTGTGCGAATTTAGGAATTATCCGAGTCGGCGAAAATTGGTAATTACGGTTTATGAATGAGGGTTTAGCACGTTATAGAAACCGTGTCGGTTTTTAAAACCAACACGGTTTAATACATGAAAAAGTCAAAAATTCGTCACCCAATGTAAACCATTTCCCGTAAACGTCAAACCGCCCAAAAGTGGTTCTAATTTCGGATTATTCAGACTGTGAGCGACATAAAATCCAATATCAAAAACGAATAAAAACGCCCCTTGCATCACGATAGATTTACCAAAACCCGTGAAGCGTTCCAAATTATCCGCATCGTTTTTTCCACGTTCCAATAAGTACGCACCGCCAACCATGTAAGCGGCATCCAAACCGATGTTTAACATCAAAATACGCTGCATTTTTTGCTGTTCATTGAAGGTTTCAAACAGCGAAAAACTTGACGGGTCGGTGTGCAAATCGGAATAATAACCAAACCCGGCAATTGCCAAATTTATCGCTCCCCAAGCTGCGTTCATTTGATGGAAATGTTTAGCTTCGCCTTCTGTTCGGCTCGCCATAATTGAGCCTACGGCTAAGTTTCCCAAAGCCCAAGTTCCCAGAACCGTCAAGCCTTTTGTATTCGTTTCCAATCGCAATTCATTGAATGGCGTCAAGTCTGTAACCTGCCCAAAAGCTAATATTGCTACGCATAAAAAAGCCGTTGTTAGTAGTGTTTGTTTTTTCATATTTTATTTATTTTTTATGAATTCCTTTTTATTTTCACCACTATGGAGAGTAGTGCTACTTTAAAAAAACATATTCACCCATTCGGCTACACAAGCAGGTTTTTCGTTGCCTTTTAATTCAAAAACGATATTCATCGTCACTTTTACCCGTTCGCCTTCTCGTTCGATATTTTTCAAGTTGCCAGTCATTCGCACCTCGCTATTTACCGGAACGGGCGACACAAAACGTACTTTTTCGAATCCATAATTCAAACCCATTTTCACGCCTTGAAAATCAATTAATTGTGCTATTAATTTGGGCGCAAATGATAAAATCATAAAACCGTGGGCGACCGTTGTGCCAAAAGGCGATAATTTTGCTTTTTCCGTATCGACGTGAATCCATTGATCATCGCCAGTTAGTTCGGCAAATTGATTAATCATATCCTGTGTAACTGCCTGCCATTCAGACGTTCCAAGGCTTTCGCCAACGTGATTTTCGATGTTTTTTAAATGTAGTGTTTTCATGTTTTGATATTTGATGATACTCCCGCAGATTTCGCAAATTCCGCAGATTTTTATTTAACAATGCTTGAAAGTATTAAAGGGTTTTCCTATAAAAAGTTGAATTGACATGATTCCATTTTATGTTTACTCTGTAAACGTTTTTTTGACAGGATTTACAGGATTTACAGGATTTACAGGATTTACAGGATTTACAGGATAATTTTATGGTCTTGCCATAAAATTTAGACTTTTGCTCTGCAAAAATCCTGCAAAAATCCTGCAATTCCTGTTTACCCCGTCAAAAAAAGATATTTTACGAAGCAAAATATTAAAAAATACACTTGTCATTTTTTTTATTTTTAGATGATTTTAAAATCATTTGCAAATAAAAAAAGTCTGCTAAATTTGCGAAATCTGCGGGAGAAAAACTTAAGCATTAATCATTAATCATTTTTCGTAAGAAATTCATTGCAAAGATGACGGTGTATTCTATATTTTTCATTCTGTCTTTCGACAAATTCAAACAGTGCGTTCGGACTTCATTTTTATTGCCAACGGCAACCCAAATCATGCCGACAGGTTTTTCTGCTGTGCCGCCCGTTGGTCCCGCAACACCTGAAACGGCAATTGCATAATCAGTTTTCATTACGTTCAAAACGCCTTGCACCATTTCAATTACCGTTTGTTCGCTAACCGCTCCGAACTCGCCCAAAGTTTCGGATTTTACACCCAAAACATTCGTTTTGATTTCGTTCGCATACGCCACAACGCTACCTTGAAAATAAGCGGACGAACCCGAAACACTCGTAATTCGGTGTGCAATCAAACCGCCCGTGCAGCTTTCAGCAGTCGCAACGGTTACGCCTTTTGATTTTAGTAATTCGCCAAACGCTTCCTCGAGTGTTGTTGTCCCAAAACCGTAAATAAATTGTGGAATTAAGGTCTTTAATTCTTCGACTTTTGCATCTAACAAAGTATCCAAAACCTCGGCATTTTCGCCTGAAGTTGACAACCGCAAACGCACTCGTCCTAAACCTGGTAAATATGCTAATTTGATATTATCTTTTGCCAAACCATCTTCAAAATCTTCGATAATTTCTGCAATTTTCGATTCGCCTTCCCCGACTGTCAAAACCGTTCGGTGACGAATAGGCGTAGTTTTGAATTGTTTTAAAATTGCAGGAATCGCTTGATGCTCAATGATATATTTCATTTCGTAAGGCACACCTGGCATCGAAATTAATACTTTTCCATCTTTTTCAAACCACATACCTGGAGCCGTTCCCATCTGATTTTCCAAATATTGAATCCCAACAGGCATCAAAGCTTGAGCATGATGTGCAGCCGTCAAAGTTCGTCCGTGACGAGTGATAATGTGTTCGATAATATCAAAGGTTGGTTGGTGAAATGCGATTGGTAAACCGAAATAATCGGCTAATGTTTTTTTGGTAATATCGTCTTTTGTTGGGCCCAAACCGCCAGTCGTCAAGACCAAATCACCTTGTGATAATGCCCGTTCGACCGCACTCAAAATGCTGTCTTTATCATCTTTGCAAGTGATAATTTCCGTCACTGCGATACCGTTGGCATTGAGCTGTTGAGCCATCCAAGCCGAATTTGTGTCTATGATTTGACCGATTAAAATCTCATCGCCAATCGTAATTATTTGTGCATTCATATTTTTATAATTTCAGTGATTCATTATTGCATTGCTAAACTCCTTCGTGGCTAAATTGTTGGTAAAAATAACAATCAAATGGTAAAAATTAGATTTTGAAGTGGTGACTTTAGCAAAAAAAGAGGCAACGATGCAGCATTTTGATGCGTTGTTTTAATCTTAGTTACCAATTCTTTTTAATTGAAAAAAATTAAAACCATGAAAAAATTAATTATTTTAATTGTCTGTTTTTATTTTACGTTGAGTGCTACTGCACAAGTTCGATTTTCTGCTGGTTTGGGTGCAAATACGAGTATATTCGTTTCAAGCGTTGATTCCGACGTGAACTATATTCCTAAAGTAATGCCGAATTTTAATTTGCAAATAGCAATCAGAAAAGGAGAAGGGAGCGCGTTTAGCGGTATCGTTCAAGTGAATCTTTCACCAAAACGTATTGGAACAAAAATGACAGCAGAACTTAGTAGCGGACAAGTATTTGCAGAAGGATTTACGCATTATATTGGTAGTGGCGAATTATTATTAGGTGCTTCACTTGATTTTGGGCGAAAGAATATAACCATTCGACCACACGCAGGAATTTTCTTAGCATTGAATCAAATTAACGGTCATTCAGCATACTCAATAAATAATTCTGCTGTGATAGGAGTCGCTAATTATGGAGGAGATGAACGACCACTTTTCGTTTACCCTGGCATTAATTTAGGATGTTCGGTCGTAAAACGAATGTTTAATAATAGTCGAGAAGCCGCTCTGTTTGCAGAAGTTTATTACGCTCCTCGTGATATTTTTTCAGAGCCGTTTAATTATTCTTGGTTTGGTAATGATAATGTTTTGCAAGGAAAATATCATTCTTTGAATGTGGGAATTAGAATGGATTTGAATAAGTCTTAACTGCTTATTGTTCGATCGTTTCCTCGTTTCTATCGTTGACCGATTAAGGAAACAATCGAATAATGTAACTAAAGCCAATTGGTCAACTGCACGCCCGTAACATATTTAGAGCTTTTCGTTTGGCGAAGTGGAAAATGCTGCGTTATTCTATCGGTATGAACATCGTCTTCCAATTCATACTTAATTTCCATCACGACCGCTTCTTCTGTCGTCATGTAACGAATGAAACGATTTGCCGTTAAGAACGAAAAGTAGCGGAGATTTCTGTCCACCGTAATTCGAAATTTTTTGTCTGGCGTTCCGTAATACGAACGGTTGTAGGAATTTAATAAGATAGGCGTTAAAGCAAATCTTTTATCCAAAACCTGATTGACTTCTTGCGTAATACCCTTCAAATTCGATAATTCAAAATCGGAAACTGGAAAAAAAATCTTCGATCCAACCTCGCTATCTCGATATTTTATTTCCAAATTTGGATTTTTAATATCAAAAATATCTTCGCCATACCAACGCACCCGAAATTTTTTACGCTCCGAAATTCCATGCACGTTATTGTGATAGCATTGCAAACCATTGCTATCAAAATAAATATTATTAATCTGACGGTCAGGAAAAATTTTGCGTAAACCAACCGGGTGCATCCGAATAGATTGCAAAATCACATGATGATTCAAATCACTAACCTTATATTTCCTTTCGTATCGCATAGTTTTGACTGGTTTTTGTTGCTACGAATTATCGACTTCTTTACCCTTCAACTTTAGCGTTGAGCCGACTTGTATTTGGTGAAGGAAACGAACTTCCGTTGCTTTATAATTATTCACAACGATTTTTGCACCGCCGTATTCCGGTTTCTTTTTGAACGCAATAAAGCCTTGATTACAATTTTTTAAATCAATAAACTCAATCACCAAGGTCGATAAATCTTTGGACGCCACACCGATATTTGCTCCATCCACGCTTAGTTTTTTTATATAAACCTTGGATTCTTCGCCTACCGAAATCCCTTTATCACCAGCATCTTTCACGATACCATTTTCGATAGTAATATTACTTCCCGAAAAGTCCATTCCGTCGTTGCCCGTTTCATAAAAATAAACATCTCGAAGCGTCCCGGTACCAAAATCAATATCCAAACCATCACTGAATGTTTCACCAACGATTAGACCCGTAATATCGAATTTTGAACGAACGATATTTAAACCATCTTCACATTTATTTTTAATAAATCGGCAGGTATTCATATCAATATCGGATTCGTAAAACGTCACCGCACCCGTCAGATTCCAACCGTTTGTCGTTAAAGTATTGAAACCATTAAAGGTAACGTGCGTCATTTTTGATGGCGATTCGGCTTGTAAAACGGTAAAACCGTTCGCCGAAAAGTCCGTTGATTTTATTAAAATTGGTGCTTTCTCCGTTCCCATCATTTCGATA
>Ga0306864_1000537_pt1 | contig 17316 bp, 9 predicted proteins | sample AntRauTorckE5430_FD_190448 | JGI IMG/M metagenome (GOLD analysis project Ga0306864, IMG submission 190448) | Saline lake microbial communities from Rauer Islands, Antarctica - Metagenome Torckler E5 #430 (v2) (version 2) | ecosystem: Environmental > Aquatic > Non-marine Saline and Alkaline >...
TGAGGGAAGGAAGCATGTCATCGATAACCTCTCCCCTGAAGTTCATAAAGTCAAACCTAAGGGGTACGAAGTAGTCCAAAGTATCAGGTCCAGTATTGATCTGAACTCCACCAAGGAGCGCAAGTCCTCTCTTAATTCCGGTTGCTCCTCTCTTGACGATTTCGCGCATAAGTATATCCTGTGACTCGTAAAGGGCAAAGGGTAGCTCTGCCATACGGTCTTCTGCATCAGCAAGTCTCCTACCGTGGGGCAAAATTAGCTCCTGTACAGCACCCTGTTGGAAATCAGTAAATTCCTGGAGTTTCGTGGTTATCTGAGCTCCTCCATCAGTAATTCCCTTCACATAATTGGATGCTGCAATGGCACTTCCACAGCAGCTATCTACGAGCTCAATCCCAGAACGTTCGACCTTACCAACATGTCCATCGGCGGTAATTCCAACGTGAGGTCCATATGCAACGAAACAGTATCCATTATCGGGGATATGAGCAGCCATAGCACCAAAGCCAGTGTTACCTGCAAAAGGAAAGCCAGAAAGACCTCCAAGGTTGAAATTGTGTCCATAAATACCATTGAAGTCATCTTCTAGCTGACGAGCAAGCTCATCGCAGCAAAACGAGGTACCGAGAAGAGTGTTAGATCCACTGTATCCCTTTAATGCCAAAGTATCCACAACTCTGCTAACGAGATCCTTGTTGCTAAGGGCTCCAGGGAAGTTCAACTGTACAATCTCATCAAAGTCAGCATCGGGTTCGGGGCTATTGGCAAAGACAGCCTTCACCTTTTCGGCAACATCCATATCATCGCCAAGGATATTATTTAGGGAACAAACCGAACGATGCGTGAAAATTGAAGGTGTAGAAGCAGCAGTTACGTTTGTTTCGAGCAGGGAGAGCTCAAAAGATCTAGATCCTTTCTTGTTTTCCCATTGGATTCTTCCACCTTGAAGGATCTTGGGTTGTCCCAAGAATTGGGAGGAAGAATAGAATCTTGAATTGACCTGAATACCTGTGATGGGCGATGGGACTACTCTATTCTGCACCAGCCTATATGAAGCTCTACGTATCATTTTGAGCGTTAACTTCTTTGGTTCGGGCTTGCTTATGGGTGAAGAAGTATAAAGCTACACGCGTGTGTCATGTGCATGTTTAATTTGTGACGTGACGTATCAGGTATCAGGTAGTGACGTGTCTGACCTTATCGGAATTTTGAATTCATGAAACGTCAATAAAGAACTATCAAATTAAGCGGCCATACTACCATAGTTGACATCAATATAAGACTTTTTCGCCCATCCTGTCCCGTAGGTACAAACCATCAAGCTACAAGCGAAACGCTGCTAAAATAACTATGTCGTTCGTACTAACATCCTGGCCAATGGCATCATCGTCAGTTCATTTTTTCGAACAAATAATCCGAAAGAGCACCCCTTTTACTACTACCAACGGGATCCTGAATCCTCAGCAGTAACTAGAGCATACCCTTGAAATAATATGCAAAATGAATTTACGTCAAAGCCTCCGCAGACAAGCGCTAACGACGTAATGACGGATACGACTACTACTATTAGCAGTCCCAACAAACGCAAAAGGTATGTCTCACTTCTTCGCTGGGAAAATGGATAGTTTGTATCTGAATCATCTAGTGTAAAAAATTATCATAGATGGGTTGCGTAATCATTACAAACATCACAATTCACGATGCACAATGCAGTGGATGATTGATTGATGGTCGACTTTTTTTTAGAGGGGTGGATAATGTTTTGTGGGGGTCTTTGGCTAAATTTGAAAAAATGCGAAGAACGGCGAAATTCTAAATAGTTTGCCAGCATCAGCCAATAGCCATCTCATCCCATAGGTACTCATTCAACCGCTTGCTGATTCTACTGTTGCTCCTGTTAAATTACCTCCGCTTCTGCTGCAACTGCTTCTGCTACTACCACATCTGATATGTCCAGATCCAATTTGCCGCACAAACATCGACGATCTTCAGCAATGCCCAATACTGCGGCAAACGTTGCCAGAACAAATCAACATTTGGAGAAAACCAATCTGCGCGACAAAGAACGCCACATCGCTCATCTACAAAAGGAAGTTGCTGCACTCACAAATAAATTAGCTAAACAACAGAAGCAGCAACAAAAACTATTGCTGCAATCGTCATCTGCTTCTGTTGCAAACGATCATGGTCATGGTCACACACCAAAGAGACGCCATCGGCTCTCACCCTTTGGAAATGTTGTCAATACTTCCGACCACGGAGCAGTCACAAATGAACGCGCTAGAATGGGCAGGAACGCATCCATATCTACAGCCAAAGAATTAGCAAATCTCTATGGAAAAGAAGAAGACCACCACAAATCAAACAAAGAGCTCGTCGACCGTATTCTAGAAATGTTCCAAGATCCCAAGTCTCACACTTCCTATCTGAGATCCAGCGACTTTGCCAAAGATATTCTACGATTGACTAAAAAGGTCAAGGGGATCTTTCAAGCGGAACCACGGGTTGCATTTGTTCAGTCTCCGGCATACGTGTTTGGAGACATTCATGGTAATTTAGAGGATCTTCACTTTTTCTCTGATAATGTTTGGAGATTAGGGATGGCCCTCACGGCTGGGAACTTTGTCTTTTTGGGCGATTATGTGGATCGTGGAATGAGCTGTTTGGAAGTTATTGCATATTTATTTGCGATGAAGCTACTGCTTCCGCACAAAGTCTTTCTCTTGAGGGGTAACCATGAAACACGCGATGTGAATGGTAAGCTGTGTGCACGATTTTTTGATTCCATTATTCGGTCTGTTACAACTCGGCTATACTATAACCAATGCACTTTCTGATATACATTCTTATTGCCGATAAATAGGATGGGAGGAACATTATGGGGAACGATCATTCCTCTGGCAATGTCGTGATAGATTTGGCGACGAAGTTGGATTCAAAGTGTGGAACGTAATCAATGATGCATTTGATCGCATGCCCCTATCAGCTGTTATTGACCAAGATATTTTCTGCGTTCACGGGGGAATTCCCCGGCCCGTCACCCAAAACCATGATGGTACTTACGCGTCGCGTGTACAGGATATTTTAGATGTTCCCCCTATTGCTGGGATCAATCCTCCACTAGAATACGAAGATGAACACCATCAGCAGGTAGCAAGTGATTGTATTTGGTCTGATCCTGCATCAGATGAGCAAGAAATGAATAGTGTAGATCCACAATCAGGGTATGGGGAGAGTTTGAGAGGAGGTGGAGCCATCTGTTTCGGACACAAAGCTGTCAAAGAATTTTTGTCCCAGCACGGTTTCTCATACATCATGGTAAGTTATTACAGTGCGGTATAATAGCTATGAATAGAATTACAGGTATGTTAATGCGGAGCAAAGCCATTAACTTGCCTTTGTCTCATTATTATACAGCGTGCGCACGAGGCTCATGCAGATGGAGTTGCCGTGAGCAAGGGAGGAAAGGTATTCACTATCTTTTCCACTTCGAAGGATCACAACCAAGGGAGTAAAGCTATGGCTGGATGTATTCTAGTAGATTTTGAGAATCTTCAAGTCATCAACCGGTCTCACGCGTACAAAAATGTGTATGTTCATCGCCGCGATTCAGTCTCCATTTCAAAATTGAGCAAACAGGAGATTGAGGATAGGACGCGTTTAGGATTGATCACTGAAAACCCGTCCATTGAAGAAGATGAAGAGTCTGAGGAAGAGTTCGAAGATCTAAGTGATAGTGACGAATCTTCGTCTGAAGACAATGACGGGCAGTGGTCATTTTCTGGTCGTAAATCATCGGTTGATCCGACTCACTGTATTTCGAGCCCACCCCCAGGGCATGGAAGTGGAAGTGGGATGTCTGGCTTTGATTTTTCTAACATCGCCTCCAACAATATTTCCTCAAGAAGAATTGGGATGCAGCAAATCAGCGAGGAAGAGGAAACATTGCAAGAAGATGATTCGATGGATCTTTAGAGTGAATCTACAATATACGCCAGTGAGAGGATTTTACCTTTTTTACAGGAAGATCTTTGACTGTATTTGTGCTAAGCAGGTAATCATAATCGCTAGAGAGTTCAAAGTAACAATGCATAATTGTAATGTCCCCAAAATGGACTACCAGTCGTATTAACCAGTTGTCTGACCGTGGAGGGATCCGTTGTTGTACCGGAGAAATAGATTTTGTATTTTCCGCCTCCAAGTGGAGGCCTTTTTAGGATTTCCAAAACCCTCTTCGTTTTTCGGCCACCAAAAACTTCATCCTTTCCATTTCCTTCATTCTTCCCACAACCCACAACTCGAGCCAGTAGCATTAATACACACCGATCAACAAGCCGATGAATATGAAATCATCACCCACGATGAACGCCCATCGACACTATGCAGGAGCATCTCTTTGGCTTAAAATGGCTTTTATGAGTGCAATTTTCTACATTTCATCCCCTTCATTTCCAACAACACCCGTAGCCAATGCCAAGGAAATAGTTGCCACGAAAGAGTGGCAAAAGCTGCAGGAGGGCGACACATTACCAAAAGGTCTGCACGTAAGGATGGATCTTGAAACTGGAGACAAATGGGCGAAACTGCTCGAGGAAGAGGATACTGGTGGAAATGATCAAAGTAAAAATAGCGCGAGTTCAAGTCTTGTCATTACAGACAATGGGAATGTGGAAGAAGCGCGAGACACGAGCAAAGGAGAAAAGGCACAATCAGCCACCACCCTATATGAGAATACTGTGAAAATAACACAGCTTGCCAATGCGGAGCTTTCTGCCGACGCTTCAGCGAAAATAACATCCCAGCTTTTGCAGCAATCTCAGCGTGAGGCAAATTTGAAGAAATCTATTGCTGCATTGAATGATTTCAAAAATGACAAATCTGCTGGAGAGACAGATTATGAAATGATGTATAGAACTTTAGCATCACTGCCAGCAGAAGGGCTCGTGTCAATGGGAATGAAATTGCCCCTGCCTATTCAGAAAGATGCCACAGATAAAGAGAAAGTGGTCTTTGAGGCTCAAGTAAGGGTCATTTGGAGTGCGAGGCAGGAATTACTAAAGAAAATGGAAGAGGAGTATTTAGCAGATGTCTCTGATCTCATTTTTGAAAGAATTCAGTCTCTCACAGATTACCTTGGCAATCCTATGCAAAGTGTTCGCGACATTCTCAACATAAAAATCAATGGAGAAGAGTCGGATCTCTCTACCATCACCGGTGTTCTGGAAGACTTGGAGTTTCAACTAACAGATCTTGACAATGCTCGTGACTTCCATAATATGGGCGGATGGCCTTTGCTTGTAGCATTTCTGACAGATGCTGTGCACGGCCTTGATTACGAGATTGAGCAAATCGTGGCTCTGCAGACACAAACTCTTGACTTGGAGCAGTTGAACGGAACAAATTCATTATCGATCCAATTATCTGACGATGACATGATTTTTTTACAGGAATATCAAAAAGTTGTGTGGAAAATTCAGGGTCTAGCTTGTTGGTGCATGGGTACTGCAGTGAAAAACGTTGAAGAATTTCACCCTTGGGCGGTGGAAGACTTTTCTGAACTAATGACTTTGAACGCAGATGGTGATATTGTCAATGTTATTACAATTCTTCTCAACAAACTTCATGCAGAAAGCACTCGAGGACCATCTATTCTTGATATGCCACTGAATGATGGTAAACTTCAATTGCGACGAAAGTATGAATTATATGCACTTGGATCACTTTTGCGAGGAAATAGAGATGCCATCCATTACTTTGGTGCAGTACATGGTCCCTCCGCATTGTTTGAGCTTCATCAATACCTCACTGAAGAACAAAATATCAAGAGCATGGACAAAGTTACTCTCAAATTATTGGAGAAGGTAATCATACTTGCTGATGATATAGTTATGGATGTAAAATTGCACCCTAGCGACAGACCAGAAAACGATGCATTACTCGTCGAGGCTTTCACAACGGAGGAGTGGTGCACTGTTCCGGTTACCATGTTCTATCATGGCTCAGTAAATATTCAAATGCGAATGCTTGGAATATTATTAAACATGTCCCATTCATGTGAGTACCAAAATCGTCCTACGATCGTAGCAGAAATGAATGATCACCTTGCCAAGAACGAGGACCTTCAAGCTCTAATGTCAAAGTTTGAGCTAATTGTCAACGAATCCTAAATTTGTAACTACCAGAAGTAATAATAAAATCATAATGCATTATTAATCTGTTCCCTATCATATAATATCATGCAGATGCTAAAGATCCGGATTCTTTTTCGGTCTCCCACGCTTCCTTTTGGGAATTGGCTCTTCCAGGCGATTCTTTTTTGGAATTGGGTCATCCAAACTCAGCCTCTCTTTATTTGGACTTGATTTCCTGGGAATTTGATCATCTTCATTCCCACTCCTCTCCTCTGTTTTTTTGCTGTCTGTTGTGTCTGTGTCTATTATTACTCTTGCCGACTTTGAGATGATGCGATCTTCTAAACTCGGCCTCCCCCTTTTACGCCCAGACTTAGGTTTGTGACAAACATCCATCACTGCGGCTGCTTGCACTATTGGATTAGAAAGTTCGCAATCGGCAATACTCGATCTTCCAGTTATTCTTCCCGATCTTGATCGACTAATATTTGTATTCATCGCCTCTACGCCATTCAGAACAATGGCACTTTCGTCTTCCCAGGGTATTCCTTTTTTACGGCCTGGCTTGACCTTTTCTGGCATCACTGCTGCCGGTGTTTTGACTGCAAGCATGCTTTCACCCTTTCGTTTTCTTCCCGGTTTCTTTCGTTCTGGAATTGACTTTTCGAGCGCTACCGTTACAATCGTTACTTTTGTTTTCGTTATCTTTTGGGTCTTAGCCGCCTTCCCCGACCTGGGTTTCTTCGAAGAAATAGGCAAATTTTTAGATGTTGACGAGGAGGAGTCAGAGCTGCCATTGTTGTTTTTAGACTTCGACTTTTTAGACTGAATAGGCGCAGCTACCTTTTTATCAACGCCTTGCAATCTTGCTTTCACGACGACGGGCAAAATAGAAGATTCATCCTTAAAATAGTCATCGACTTCTTGAACGCCACTTTCGAAGACGAAGCCATTCCTGATATGTTTCCCTGGTAGCGTTCGTACTCCTAACTGAAACTTTGGACTGTCTTCGCTGAAATAGACAGGTGAACCTATGTCGTTTTTTTCATTAACAGAAGCCTTGTCATCTCCTAAAACTAGTAGAGGAGATTTCGAACGATAAATGCGACCTAACCATTCAACAAAAAAATTGATCTCCACCTTTGATAAAGGTCCAACGAGGCTAGAAATTGAGAAAATAGCACGGAGTGCATTGTGCAGAGGAACTCGGTCGTCGCCAGGTGTCTTGTCATAATCCCTATTTCGAAGTGCAGCGCCAAAAGCTGCAAGCCTACACTTTCGTGCATCGTCGCGTCGGGAAGTAGGACTACTTTCGACAATCTTTAGTTGCTCCTTGGTCATGCTAGCTTCACTCTGGCCCTCCTCGAGAAGAGGTTCCCAATTATCTCCGTACTTTACCCACCACTTGGACCACTGCCAAGACCATCCAAGGCTTCTCAGAACACGGATCCCAGAATTGAAAATATTTGAGGCGCATTCGAGTTTCATTGAGCCACCACTTCTAGATAAATCATTTCCAGCTCTTACTTTCTCGAATTCGATCATATCTTCCAGCAAGGCGCGAAAGGCAAAATCGCAGCGACCATGATTGAAGCACATCAGCGACATTTCTACTTCCGGATTGTCATTGGAAACTTCAAGTCCTGCTTGTCTTGCGCAGGTTGCATGGAATCTCTCAGGGCATTGTTTCTTGGGTCCCATAGGAAATTTGCACTGCACTTTGACCCTCTCCTTGTGCCCACAGAGTCCACAGAACTGACTCCCTTCGATATGACGTTGCCCATTCGCCATGATAATATTTGTGCAGTTAAGCACACCATCTTCATCGAAAAATGTTTTTGGATGCCACCTGAAGGAAATGGTGAAAAATATTAGCATTTTCTGTGCTGACTTCAATAAATTTTTAAAAGGACGGACAAAGCACTTACATTCCACAAACTGGATGACACCAAATTTTCCTACCAAACAAAGTTTTCTCAAACTGTTGAATGTTCGTTTTCCATTTTTTCATTGACATTGGCTTTGCTGAACAAGGAACTAGGGTTCCGTGCTTTGTGAAACACATGTGACATTCGGAAGTACCAGCCAATTCTTCTACCTTGTGCTCCTCTTTGTGAGCACAAGAGATACAAAAATACTTGGACGAATCTTTGCCTTTCACGACCTTCCATGGATTGTGACTGCAACAAGTTACATGGGCAACGGATGAACAGGTTCCACACTTCATGAGCTGCCCTTTCGTATCGGTCAGATCGCAAACTTCACAACGTATACCAGGAATTGCTCGCATGAGATGCCCAAGAAATTCCTCTTCATACTCAGGATCCTTTAGTTTTTGTTTTCTCTCTTTACCACTCATCTTGTAAAAAGGCTTCGGAGGTTCTGGCTTGGGTAGCGGTTTTGCTTCCACTGGAAATGATTTTGCCAATGCAACTAAGTCTTCGCGAGGAACTTTATTTGATGGCATAGTTCGATCTTCGCTGAAAGTGGAATGCTCGGGACAACACAATGTCCAAATATTTGAAGAGTCCACGGGTCCAATGTGGTCATCGCCGTGATTTACCTCGCATATTCCAGAAGATCGAGCACACGTCACGTGTATATATCGCTCACAACCTTCATGCCTGCATTGATTATAAGCTCCGCGCATTCCCTTGCATAAATAACATTTGGTTTCATTCAACCTGAAATGGTCCTTGATAGGTTGGACGTCTTCCACCATAAACACAAGTTCACCGCCCACATATACACCTTCAACAATACTAAGACCTTGCCATTTGGCACAAAGGAAATGCACCCACTTGGATTCTGGCGGTTCCTTATTTTTAGAAAAGGTTTGTGTTTGCACGAAGGCACCATGCTTCTTTGGGCATAGTTCACATTTGATTGGTGGTGCTTTGAGCATAGTTTGTTCGCGGGCATCTGGCTCCGATTCCGCTGGCGTTTGTCGATAATTTTTGTGGTGAATACAAGCGCGACAAAAATAATCCCCACGAGGAACAGTATCGACACCGTAGCAATGTTGATGCACCGAAACGTCGCAAGAATCGCAAAATATGATCCTATTCTCTCCTGACGATTCACCATCGCCGCAGATGTCACAAACCGCATTGTCATCTTCTTCCTGCTTCGCCTCCACGACCTTTTGAGCTTCCACTCGTCGCAAGAGTTCAGCTTCATAACGAGCAAACATTTTTGTCCCTTCTTTTCTCTTCTTTCTTTCGTCTCCAACTTCAAAAGCTAATCTCTCATCACGAACATCAGTGAAGATTTTTTCTAAAACTGGGCGATTTCTATTTTCTAAAGCAGCCAATTGCCCTTGAAGATTTTTGAGACTCGTTAAAACAGCATTAGCATTGGTAGTACCGGCAGAGGACCCTTTCTTTTTTGAAGAATACTGAGATAATGAAATCGTATTCCAATTCTCTTGATTTAGCACTTTTTCGACTTTTTGTACCTTTTCGACTTTTTTTGTCAGCATTTTTTTATTTGGTGATCGGTCGATTGGTACTTTCATCACAGAAACTTTGTCCTTGGAGACGCTGACTACAATTGACTTGTTTTTATCTTTTGGGTTGCGTTTGCCGTGAGTAAAAATCCTACACGCTGGCGCTTGTTTGATTTTAGCTTGTTCGTCAGTTCTGTATGTGTCTTTGGTCGTTTCATTAGGCGTACTAGACCCGTTCATTGTGTTTGGTACAACATCTATTTTCGGTGTATCGACATTTGGTGTGGACGCGTCAGGACAGAGAGCCTGTGCCTTCTGTATTGGCACTTTACGACAAGTTGGCAACTGCACCAATAATCTATATAACTGCACTTGACTTTTCTTCTCCTTTCTGGCTAATTTCTTGTCCTTCAACGCATGAAATGCGTACTTGAAGCTACACCTTTCAAGATCGCAAGCTAGTAGGGCATCTTCCGTAGAAGGTGACGAAATGACGCTCATTCGAAAATATTGCTGAAGGAACGGTACTACTACCACTGGCAGTTGCATCATTCCATATACAACATGACGACGAGCGTGTTCCAACACGAGCGCCAATAAAATCAAACACTCGCTTCCTTCGAAGCTTATTGTATCCATCAGCTGAATCGATTCAATGTGCACCACACGTTCCAAAGCAACATCTTCATTAGCTAGTGGGTTTTGACACCGTGGCCGAAACCAACAAAATTGATAGTGAACATACCCTATCATCTCGTTATCTGATGAAATAGCAGATATGATAAAATGGTTACCACTTTTTATTATCTGCTCAAACCAGCTTGATTCTATGCGAACATTATTTATCTGAATAATAATGGTTGGAAAGAAAGTGTCAGTCAAAGAAATACCATGAGCAAGGTACCATATTCGTGATTGTGCACTTACTTCTGAAAAAACGCAAAGTTTTGGAACATCTTCGATCGTTGCTACTTTAAAGATAATTCTTTCACCAAGAATCCCCAAGTCTCTTGCAAAAGAAACACAATCCTCACAGAAATAAAATGGTTTATTCATTTCTGAGGCTTGTTTCAAATAGTCATCTTTGTAACCCCTATAGTCATTCAATATTGAACTCCACATCGGATCAATGTGATCGAAATCTTCGTCCTTTTGTGGTGCGTCATTATCAATACTATTCACGATGCCATATTTCCCCAACGGAGGAATCTGCATCCATGGATCGGAATTTCCCCTTTTCTGTCCCTCATTGTTACTGGTTGGCAAGTCAATGCCCAAAAGTTTGGCTGAATACGATAAAGGAAACGTGTCAGGCTCGGGAAAGTACACTTCCATCATCTTCAGATACTCTGAAACAGGCAAAATACGTTCACTGACTACGGAAGGTTGTGGCAATTCCAGTAGCGGATTGACCAATCTATCTGGGAATTCATCCAAAATATGACCAATAGGACCGTGACTATTTGAAGCATTCAAATTTGTATTGCTAGAGCCTCGTCGAACTGACAAGTCTTGCTCGTCACTTTTGCATTCCTTTGACTTGGACTTCGATCCATTTTTCTTTTTGCTAGTGGTTGCACTCTTTTTCTGCTTGCCTATTTTGACTTTGCCGACTTCAAGTTTACCAACATTGGAACCACTTGAGTCCTGTGTTCCTACTTTGGCAGTCACATTCTTCTCATTCGGAACTACTAAATTCCGATCACTGAATAACTTTTGGAGAACTTCTTTTGTTTCATGCATCTTCTTCTCAAAATCCGACGAGTTCCGAAATAATAGCTGCATCTCCTTCAACTGAAGTTCCAGCTTTGCATTAGGCACAACTTGCAACACGTCATCATAACACTTAACGCCCTTTTCACAAGCCTGCTTCAAAAGGTAAATTTCTGCAAAAATGATTTTGTAAATATGATGTATTTCTTCTAGAGTCTTGATTTGCCCAATCTTTGCTTTCTGATCCACTATCTTTGCCTTGCGAGTGCTAATCAAATTTATTCCAAACTTGTGAAATCCCAACAAATTGGTTGAAATTTTCTGATTGGAGAGAAATTCCGTTGCATTAATTTTCGTATGTTGTATATGCTTCTCCAGTACTGGCCAACTTGTATCAACCGTGTTGGATATGTTGAAGAGGAAGCGTTTGAATCTCCTGATGAGCAATATATAATCTTGCTTCGGTGTCCTTTCCTCACTTTCATTCGGTTTGCATATTTGTGCATTGCCAACAGTCACATTCGGTTTTGGAAACACAGCGACCGCTGTGGTGACTGTAGAATTAAATGGCAGCGTTTGATCATCGGGCGTTCCTGCGTAGAAATTTGAATGGGAAGGAACGGTTTTCTGAATGTCGTAAATTTGCTTAGTTGGCTGTTGACTAGGCTGTTGCGATTGGTGTAGAGGATAAATTTGTTGCGAATGTTGTTGGGGATTATTTGGATGATGGTAGCTTTGACTTTGATGCTGGGGCATCTGCTTATGATTCTGAGGTGGTGGTTGATTTCGAGATGCTGGTCCATCATGTGTGACCTGACGAGGTTGAGGTATTCCATAAGACTGTTGGTCTTCATATTGCGTCTGCGTTGATGACAATTCAGTACGAGTTGCTGGTCGGTCGTGGGTAACCTGATGATATGATGACTGCTTCTGATGTTGTATCTGCTGGTGCGACGGCTGCTCATATTGCAATGGCTGACTTCGCTGATTCTGATGTTGCATCTGCTGTTGCGGCGGCTGCTCATATTGAAATGGATGGGATTCCTTATCCTGATTCTGATGTTGCATCTGCTGTTGCGACGGCTGCTCATATTCCAATGACTGACCTTGCTGATGCTGATTCTGATGTTGCATCTGCTGTTGCGACGGCTGCTCGTATTGAAATGGCTGGGGTTCCTTCTCCTGATTTTGATGCTTTATCTGCTGTTGCGCCGGCTGGTCATATTGCAATGGCTGACCTTGCTGATTCTGATGTTGCATCTTCTGTTGTAGCGGCTGCTCATATTGCAATGAATGATCTTGCTGATTCTGATGTTGCATCTGCTGGTGCGACAGCTGCTCATATTGCAATTGCTGACCTTGCTGATTATGATGTTGCATCTGCTGTTGCGACGGCTGTTCATGTTGCAATACCTGACCTTGCTGATTCTGATGTTGCATCTGCTGTTGCGATGGTTGTTCATATTCCAATGGCCGCCCTTGCTGGTTTTGGTTCTGATGTGGCATCTGATGTTGCGACGACTGCTTATATTGCAATGACTGACCTTGCTGATTATGATGTTGCATCTGCTGTTGCGACGGCTGATCGTATTGCAATAAATGATCTTGCTGATTATGATGTTGCATCTGCTGTTGCGACGGCTGCTCGTATTGCGATGGACGAGCTTGCTGATTCTGATGTTGCATCGTCTTCTGCCCATATTGCATCTGTCGTGACACAGGTTGATTCAGAGATTGAGATTGCAACTGGCTCTGATTCTGATTCTGGTGCTGAGACTGAGACTGCTTTTCTGAAGGCTTTCGATCAATTGGTGGAGGTTGGGAGTATTGCGTTTGCTGACTGTAATGAGCTTGGTGCTGTTGCTGCTGATATATGCCATCAGGCGGACGAGGCAAAGGTTCCGTGTAGGTTGACGGCACCGAAGTTTGCGCTTGCTGCTGTGAAAAATTGTAATTGTTAAACTGATCGTACTGATGCGTTTGCTGCTGACTCGAATGCTGCGGCTGAATAGGTTGATGATTTCCATTTCCTGTAGACGTGCGTTGATCCAGCGGGGGAGGCTGCTGAGCTAGCTGCATTGGGGAAGGATTATCATAATTCGGAGGGCCTCCCTGGTGAACCCCATCACCACCGCTGCTCCCAGACCGTGAAATGTCTATATGATTGTATTTATCGTGATTCATACCGAACCTTGAAGAGACGAATCAGTTAACGGAGCTTTAGGATCAAATTCCAACGCGATCGGTCTCAAAAATGAGGGTTGAAAAACTAGTGGAAAAATCTAAACTAGCTGCGTTGTTATTGGATCCAATAGATTTGGCTTCTAGCTTTTGCTCGCTCTCTATTTCAAAAGAATTACCCAATTGCAGAATGGAGTTCTGTTCACTCTATAAGTGAAACTGCTGTATTGTTTACTTGTATTTACGCAGAAGGAAGGTACTGTATGCTGTAAGTAGGTATGATACAGGGTACAGCTGGCTTGCCGGTTGCTGGGCTTTTGGCTTGGTGGGTCCCCGGGGAGGGATTCTTAAATTTAGATATTTGTGACAAGGGTCAACATTGCCCCCTTATGACAAATAAAGGGGAGAGAAATAAGAAATAAACCAAAATGTTACCTTGAAAGTACTGTACCACTCTGTACCTCAATAGAAAAGTTTTAAAAGGATCATCTACTTCCGATACCGGTACCTGCCTCTGTCCATATAATTGGTTTTTTTGTTGCATCCAATGCCGTCGTGCTTGATTTTTTCCTCTCAAAATAATATTGGATGACGCGAGGCGAGGCGTCCTTCTCGTCGTCGCCATTAAGAACACTTTTTGTGAGGGCAGAAATCAAATAGCAAGCGAAGTCTTGCTTCTCGGTCTAGGAAATCATGGCCGGCCGGTTTATTGCAATTGATGCTATAGCACCCTTTACCCCAGTCCTTTCATATAATTTTACAAGTTAGTAGTTGAACACAGGAAGGACTGCTATTTTGTGAAATTACGAGGTGCGTGGGAAAAGTGAAACTTGTACTCTCCGGGTCTCCCGTACCTATTTTCAATTTTTACCAAACTGAGCCAAACCTGGCCAAACTGACGCTCATTTTTTAACGAAAACCAACCCTTCTGACGACCACGCGACACCGGACACACAACATAGACCATCACACCATAATATCGAACATCTAGTCCATAGATTAAACATTAACATTGATTAGAACATAAATCTCCTGAATCCCTTAGTCTTTATTTAAGAGAAATAAATTCCAGGAATCCGTTGACGATAAAATGAAGCAAGCATTCGCTCTCATCTTATTACTACTGGGCTTTTGCTTACATGGTACTCTTTCATTCAGTTTAGGAGCTAATACGGGTATCGTGTTGAAAAGACAGCAGCTGCACTCAACACAAATACGCCTTTCTTCGTCGTCGGCGCAAGAAACATTCCCAATTGCTGACGAGAAGCAGCTAAAAGAATACGCCAACAGCGTTGGCATTACCCTCTCTCTAACTTCACTAGGACCTGGATATAGAGCAGTAGCTAGGGCCTCGCATGATCCTGAACAAATATTGGGATACTGCGAAGGATTTGTTCGTCCAGCTGGAAATATCTTGCACGTTGATAAAATAGAAGTGTGGAAGAAAGCGTTAGATCGTGCCAAGGAGGAGAATCCAGAGGGTTTCAAGAATGGAGGACAAGTTCTTGGTATCAGTCTTTTATTGGGTTACATTTCCATGCTTTTTGGAAAAGAGAAGAATTGCCAAGTCGCAGAATTTCTTGCGATCGATGATAACGATTTTCAGCAGAAGAGGTTGGTTCGTTACTTCAAGCGTATGGGCTTCAACAAAATTTGGTATGTAGGTGAAGACATTAGTAACATTCCAGATCGGTTAGTTTGGGGAGGTTGCGGTACTTTGATGAACCAAACAATTGAGAATTTATTGACAAAGTGGACAAAAATTATATTCAAGTGATGGCAAAGTAAAGTAGTTTTATAATATTGTGATATACGCGATTGTACAATATTAGATCTTCTCCCGTCCTCAGACCACAGCCAATTGGAGGTCTTTCAAAAAATTAGCAGCGGCCTTCATTCCGAATTGCCTTGCACCGAAGGAGGGTGTCCCAGGTGTAAAGAAATGGTTAATAGTAGTGATCTCACAAGTGCCTCCCTCGAGCTCTCGTATTAAGTTGATACCAAGTAAACATTCTGCACGAATGAACTTTGGATCGAGTCCTGAGCCATTTCCATCATCTGACGGTGCCTTCTCTTCATCTTCCCAAATTGACCTATTCACAATAATATAGCCTTGCATTCCATCCTTCTCTTCATCCAGGGACCTTCCATGCATGAGACTTAACATCTCTAAATTCTTTTTCAAAATTGGAATACTGGATACGCTCCTGACAATCTTGGCTTCGCCTGCGATTTTTCCATCGTCTGTATCAATGTCTTTCTTGAAAAAATGCCTGTCCTCGCGACCAAGGCTCATCTTATTATACTGTCTCACCTTTGAGCTATCAAATATTAGATTGATTAGCTCTCGGGGAGTCGTTTGAATTATTGCTCTTGCTTTAATCACAGGTACTTCACTTTTGTAGCCTGCATCAAACTTCCCATACCAAATAAAGATATCAGATTCTATGGCGTAGTTCCAACTTTGCTCAGACGCTGGCCGTTTCGATATAATTTTTGCGGTATTACGGTCAGCTGTCCACCGTGCACTTTCATCTGTCACACATTCGAACGCACGCTTCATTAATAAGTTTAAAACGTGGTGGCCATCGTCACTGTCAATTTGAAACAAATCTGGTCTACAATTAGTTTTCTGCTCCACTTGTTCACCGTCGATATCCAAATCATGAATGCGTAGATATGATGAAGCTCTACTGATAGTACTTGGATGGCTGCTGATATTTGTAGCAGCGGTGGAATATTTCTTTTTTACAGACTTGTGATGGATATCTTCACTGGCACATCTTCTTCTTGACTCTCCGGTAGAGGATAAATAAGCCTCAGCAGCAGTCATAAAGCTCCCATCGGTTTCTGCTCGACATCTCACGTTGAAAGCACTTGTAGGAGCTGAAGTGTGCATTGATTCATCCAATTCTCCACCATTTATATGAACTACCGGTTCAACGGCTACCTTTGTTTCAAGTCGACTTAATTGGGTACGTAAACATGATTCGATGGTTCTAGATTCATCTTGCAATTTTTGCTCTGATGCATTTAACTGAGCTAGTTCTGCTAGATTGGAGTCAACATTACATCTTTCCTGCTCCAATGCCGAGAATGCCATGTCCAATCTGCATTCAAGCTCAACGATTGTTTTTGAGATTTTAGACACACGATTTGCACTATGTTGTGCATCTGACACAAGTTTTTTCCCCATTGATTGAGTAACCCTCAAACTAGCCTTGACTTCCTGCAACCTTTCTTTACCAATTTCAAGCTGTCTCAACTCACTATCTATACTAGCAGACGAGCCTTTGATAAGGTCATGATGCTTTGCTTTACCTCTCACCCGCCTACCAATATTTCGTGTGCCTTTATTTTGTTTGACATGTTTCCTCGTGAGTTGACGACCTAATCTCTTGAGTGCACCTTTCCTCTTCTTCTTTCCACCCAAATCATTACTGAGATCAATGGCAAGTCCTAAGTCGATGGGACCTTGGCAAACTTTACTCCTTTCCTCATCCTCCCCTTCAGCATTAGATGAAAATTCTTCATTCTCCACTCCAGTATTGAAAGAATCAGACGAATTTTCTTCGTCAAATGGTAGAAAGCCAACTCCCAGCAATGAAGCCATGATTTGATTCAAGTGTATCCCCTCTTGGGATGGAAATCTATTTTCATGTCTGGAATTAGATGATATGGGCGTGGAGAGTCCAACTGTCGGTAGAAGAGAGACATAATCATTCTCTTCGTCGTTGTCGTAGCCAACTTCTTCACTGGTTAGGTATGCCGATTCAACCTCGGAATAGTTATTGGATGTGAGGTAGAAGAGAGCAGATGATGCAGAACCATCGTCTTTCGGTG
>Ga0306864_1000538_pt1 | contig 17312 bp, 20 predicted proteins | sample AntRauTorckE5430_FD_190448 | JGI IMG/M metagenome (GOLD analysis project Ga0306864, IMG submission 190448) | Saline lake microbial communities from Rauer Islands, Antarctica - Metagenome Torckler E5 #430 (v2) (version 2) | ecosystem: Environmental > Aquatic > Non-marine Saline and Alkaline >...
ATAAAAGAAAGCTGACAAAATGCATCAAATTATGATTTATTACGCGACAAATCTGATTTTTGATGCCTCACTTTGTGGATAAAACGTGCTAGCATGCGTTATTACTGAGAAGGGTTGCGTGTAATTTCCCCAAAGACAGCACGCAATCTCACTTTGTGTAATTATTTCTTCTCCTGCCCTAATAAGTAGGTTTTGTATTGAATCATCTGTCAACTTACTCTTTCAATTCCTTTACAATTTGTTCTAGTATTCAGGAAGGTAATTTCTAATTAATCGGAAATTGGGACTCCTCATACCTTTCAATTTTCTTCTTTTGGAATTAATTGTATTGAGACCACGCTTCACACTCCACGCAGCAAACAATTAAGCAATCAGATATAGTTTATGCATTAATAAGTTCTATTAATTATAATTCGTTTGTCACCTATTGAAGCCTATTGAGTTGCGTCCTTCATTGTTTTATTATCGAATTCTTTTTCTTGAGACCACGATTTCCATATGGACAGTGCACAGAAAGCGAATAGGACCTTTAATCATTTCTCGACTAGAACGTATAAGATGACGCATTCTTGAATGAAGCTAGTTGAGCTCTTGACTGTGATAAAATTAAATTTGTTCTTGATTGCGAGGAGAGAACTGAGCTGCTATGAACAAATAAATTATCGGAAAAATGGCTGTGCTTGTTGCTGAGAGCTTCTTGACTGGGGCAATATTCTTGGAAGTTACCTTGATCGTTGAGTCGCTTCCGGCTTTTGATACTGCGTTCCATGGAATCCGTGAGACGATTGGTAGTATGCTTAAGTTGCTGCTCGAGCTGCTTTGGAGTAAGAAGAGATAGGATGCTACCACTACATGTAGTAGTACTAGTAGAAGGCGAAGGGGCAATCTTCTTCTGTCTTGATGGTTTAGTAGGAAGGCTTTTGTTTCCATTTGTTGTGGCTCTTCTTGATAACAGTGATTCGTCCATTATGAATTCAAATTCCTTTCTTTCACTCTTGCGGCGCTTGCTGGGGAAGAAATAGGTTTCTTCGCTAGAGACGTCATCCTTAGAGATTACATCAAGTGCCGGTAATCCTCCCCCATACATCATGTCAGATGATTCGAGGAGATCAAAAGTGAACAAAGGATCTTGTTCGCAAAGACCGTCTACGTCGAATAGGCTCGCAATGTCAAGGAATGAGTCTTCATCTTCTAAGATACTGGTGATGGTTGATTCGGTAGCACAATGCATGTTTGATAATGTATTCAATATGAACAAAAAGGCTGGAAGTTTAAAAATGTTATGTGCTCTGCGCGTTCGCTGTTCGCTGTTCGGTGTGCAATAAGAAAATTATGCTTCGAAAGCTCCGAATTTCTACAGCGAACTACGCGTAGCAAGTTGGAAGATCTCCCATTGAACTTGAACTTTTATTAAAACCAGCTTTTCTCAGTATTCATTACTTAAGCCCATTTTATGTTACAGAACCTGCTAAAAGCTAAAATAAAAAAAGGAGCCGAGCGGAATGGCCTACACGCGGACGGGCTAATAGCACTTCATCAGAAAAAGTCCGGACAAGCTTCTCAGAAGATAATAAATTATAAATTATCCTATTTTTCGATACGCTGTCCCCTTTTTGTTTATGGGGTGAGATTGAGCACCGCATATTTTTCGGGGGGGAAAGGTGATACCCCATTTCTTTCAGGAATAGGTAGGGGGGATCAACCAAAGTACGAAGTTCTTTTCAGTTCTTCAATAATTTTGATTTAGCTGGTTGACAATACGGGGTCAATATGTTTCGGCTTTTTGTGAAACCCCCCTAGTGGTCTCTATTGATGTTTAATGTTGAAGCCTGCGGACATCATTGAGAAGAAGAAGACAAAGGCGTCATATTATGCAGACATCGTGAGGAAGAACGATGCCAATGCGGACGCCACAGTGAAGACCTTACACTCTAGAAAGTAGATGGTTGGTCTCATTCTATTTAAAAGTCCGAACTTAAGAATTAGCTATACATTCATCAGTTAAGCTACGAGCTAAAGTTTCGCAGCGTGTTTGGAAAAGGACGCTTTACAACAATCATCTGACATGATGTATGGGGGATTGCCAACACGGCTTGATATGATCTCAAAGGATAGAGAAGAAAACTGTTTCTTCCCCAGCAAGCGCCGAAAGATTGTAAGGCGCGAATTAAAATTGACAGTGGACGAATCACTGTTATCAAGAAGAGCCACAACAAATGAAATAAGCCTTCCTACTAAATCATCAAGACAGAAGAAGAGTGACCCTTCGCCTTCTACTACACGCAGTGGTAGCATCCTATCTCTTCTTACTCCAAAGCAGCTCGAGCAGCAACTTAAGCATACTAATAATCGCCTCGCAGATTCCATGGAACGCAGTATCAAAAGCCGGAAGCGACTCAACGATCAAGGTAACTTCCAAGAATATTGCCCCAGTCGAGGAGCTCTCAACAAGCACAGCCACTTCTTCTCCGATAATTTATTTGTTCGTAGCAGCTCAGTTCTCTCCTCACGGTCAAGAACAAATTTAATTTTATCACAGTCAAGAGCTCAACTAGCTTTATTCAAGAATGCGTCATCTTATACGCCCTCGTCGAGAAATGATTAAGAGGTCCTATTCGCTTGCTGCTTACTGTTGTGCACTATCCATTATAATAAAATTCAGAAATGAGATGAAAATCGTGGTCTCAAGAAGAATTCGCTAGTAAAATCATGAACAACGCAACTCAATAGGTGACAAACGAATTATATTTGATAGAACTAATAAATACAGAATGTATATCTAGAAATGTTTGCTGCGTGATTTAAACCATCCAAGTGCCAGTGGAGTGTGAAGAAACGCGTAATCAAAATACAATTTTCAAGACTTGTTCTCGTAATTAGAAGTAAGACTGAAAATTGTAATGATTTCCTCGTCCAAATCACTGGTTTAGTTCGAATTACCTGTGAAGAGCACTTAAAGAGAAAGTACCCTATACCTTGCAATTCTCAAAGAGTGGTTGTAGATAATTGAAGGTAAGCATGAAACCGGTAGGCACTATTTTGAATTTGGGATGGTCCCCCACAATTTTATCTGTCTGACCTCAGGACATTCCTCGGGAGTCTAGACAGCTATCGCGTCTTTCTCTATTGCTGCTACTACTACTACTCTACTAAATATCCATTCTCTCTAGAGTAGAGAGAATGGTAGAGAAATCATGTGTTATGTATGTTCTTGATCCATTAATATCGACTGAAGTAGCATTCAGCTAGAGACTCTAACTGACTGACTTTCATCTCGATACGAACACCCTCCTTTGCACTCCTCAGCGAGACTCGGCGCTATCCTCTCGTGCCTGCAGCTTCGAGAATGCGTAAGAATCGCAATTCTTCTACTAATTCCCCACAATAGAAACCCTCAGCCCAAACGATCCTCCTCCGTCCCTTCGAATGATTCCAATCGTCCTATTTCTCTCCTTGTCTCAAACCCTAGACTGTGTGCAGCACCCAAAAGAACAATTATCTTGGCAGCCTCCCGCAAGAACTCGGGATCATCGTCGTAAAAACAATCAATATTTTAACCATTGCTCCTCTCTCTCCAACTCCAACTCGGCGACGCAGTCTCTCTTGCGATTTTTAGGGACTTTCCTGCAACAATGTTTGGGCCAATCGACCTCGAGACAGCAAAATACGATATTGCAACACCTTGAGGACTGAGGCTAGTCATGCCCATTGCAGAAAAGTTTATCGAAGCATCTCTGAATGTTGAGCAAAAATCAGTGAGAGATATGCTAGTTTGGGTGTCCCTCCTCACCTATGGATCCGGAGAGTCGATGGGTTCTGCAACAAAATTATTCACTTTAGAAGGCAAATTGAAGTAAGTACAATTCGCTTTGTTGCACTCAGATATTACTCAACCAACATTGTCTCTTACAAATTTTTTACATGAACAGTTACCATCCTGACCTGAATGAGCTGAAAGAAAAGATAGATCTTTTTGCAACTGCTTCGAAGCAATTGCTGATGAAAATGAAGAATAGAATTGCAAATACCATTGAGAAGTTCGGTAATGACTTTGATTCTAATCGAGCGTATGATAGAAGTCGTCTCATACGTGAAACTTCTGTCGATTTCACATCTCCTTTAGTTACACTTCACTACTTGACGGAGACATTGGAGTTTATCCAAAGTGTTTTTCCACAGAATACTCCTTCAACTAAAGTACGAGAAGAGAATGTAGAGAAGTTGGTAACAAATCACTCAGCCTTATTAGGCGGTCTCGTTGAAGTTAGAACTACTCCCGAGAAGGAACGATCACCTCTCTCTTGGAACGCAAAAGAGGTCACGAAGCGCCTTTTTGCCATTAGAATTGCATTTGAAGGGCTTCTAGAACAAGACATCTTCAACGAAAACAAAGCGTCCGAGCTCTTTCAGAAGCTTGCTGATGTGAAGAAAGATTACTCGAGCATGTACAAAAGACTTTCTGAGGAGCTGCCTCAAATTGCGCGTTTGCATATGTCAACCATTGGGTCCTCCCACAAGCTTACCGTTCTTACTAAGGCACCTGATCTTGCTGACAAGCTAGATCTTTTGTCACTAAATGAATGTTATGAGGATGGTGCATGTGCTGAAGCGCCTAAGAATACAATTGTTATCTTTGACGAAGCTGGATGCATCCCATCGTATGAGTTACTTGGAGTCTCTAGCCTAGGACGTGATATTGAGGCCTTATTACTTGTCGGAGATAAGCATCAACTGCCTCCCTACGATCCCTCTAATGGCAATTACGTGAAATCAAATAGTCAGCGAACAGATCGTTTCGGAAAGACAAGAAGGCATCATACTCGTACAAATGAAGATCAGCCTACTAGTCTATTGGATTCCAGCAAATTGACGGAGGGCGAGGGCAAGGTTACGTTGACAACTCAATATCGTGTGCCAAAGGACATAGCTGATATGCTGAATGCGCATATTTACAGAGGATTGTATAACAGCTGTCCTTGCGCAAATATTCCTTCGCAAGGACTAAAAACTGTTAATGTGACAGAAGCATTCAGTTGTAATAATCGCAAGTACGTGAACGAGGCAGAAGTGGCCCGTGGTATTGCCTTGGTGAGGGACCTAATGAATGACGATCAAATCTCAAGCATCCTCATCATCACACCGGTAAGTTCAGTCATATAAAGGTACTTTCCCCCTTCGAATAGCAACAATATTAACATATTGTTTGTCTCAAGTACAAGAAACAGCAAAGAGAATTCGAATTTCAGTTGAAAAAATCCAATATCAACATTCCCCCGACAGTTTTAACTATCGATCAATGTCAAGGACAGGAGGCTGATGCCGTGGTTTTGAGCATGGTTCAAAAACCCACCAGGTTCCTCAACAAAAACCGTCTTAATGTTGCACTTTCACGAGTACGAAAGGAGTTGTATGTCCTGATTGATACAAATAAGCTTAAAGAGGCCTGCAACAACAGAAACTGGGATGCTGCGCCATTGGCCAATGAAATGATCACATACCATAAAGATTGGTGAAGAAATTCATTAACATCTATTACCTCTGAGAGTATAGGGAACGCTATCGTAGCCTATGCTCCCAAAGTAAATAAAACACTGAAGTATCCATGAATACATGAGAAAATATTAACAGAATTGTTTATTCACTACATATTCTGCTTTCAATCCCATGCTTTTATCAAGGCAACGAGTGCACTCTATTGTATGATATTGTCACCAAGATTCTTTTTAATAGAGAATTGGTCACCACCAAGAATTCAAACTGATTCTGGTTGTATTCCAACTTCTTTGCGCTTGTTCATGAATGGAACTGCCGATGCATTAACTATCAGATTTTCAGTTAGGTACCTGCCCCAATCGCAAAGCAGTTTCTCGCAGCTGTCCCCATCTTCTCCAGCATTTAACACTCTTTCTCGCAGCCGATGACGAGTCGCCTTCAATTCGTTCACAAACTCTGCCACCTTATCGTTAAATTTAGGGTAAATATTGGGTGTGAGAAATCATGACATATAAGCGAATTTATTAAGAAGAATTTTCACTTTCACTTTCACTTACTGTATCCGAGGATTTTCGAGCTTGCTGCGTAGGGAAAGATGCAGTAAAGGGAGGCCCTGTATAGGCCCAACTTCCTGTCTGTCTTTCATTAGAATCGGCTGAGTAAGTAGGGCAGACTGGGGGGTGATGATACATCGACCAATAAGGGTAGCACTGACTTGGATGATACCGAGGGTGTGGCGGAGGGCCAGTATTGCTAATCGTATTTTCTCTTCGCCACTCGACTTGCTCTCTAGAACAATCATTGGATCGACCAATACCATTCGCTTTCTCAAATGCCGTCTGAACATCGAAGAATCCTCTGTCAGGTGAAATGACGGCTTCCGATTCATTGTCAACTGAAGCTGAGTTTGTTAGAAGGGACACAAGCGATACATCTTTGAATGGTGACACGGAAATATCAAATGAAAGAGGAGAATCGTCGAAAGATGAATCAAACAAATTACAGTGCTGACGAGCAGGTGTGTTGAGTTTAGGCATGGTCACAGGCATTGGTTTCGTAGGTTTGTTTCTTTTGCTACTTGAAGTTTCCAAACTTGACTTTGCTATGCTTTTATTGCCAGCTCTTTTGGCAGAATAGTAAACATGAAGAATCCTAAAGTCCAAATCTTCCGAACCGTTTTCTTTATATGTTGTCCACAAAGCCCCACCTTTCATTGAAGAATACTCTGGATCGCCTTTGGGATAACAGTATCGTTGTTGAATTGCTGTAGGAGTTGGGAATTGAGGGCCGCTCAAACTCCAAGGGCAGATTTCTTTTGGGGTTTCTTTGAACACAACTGATTTTAGAGTTGATGGTACTCTAGGATCATCCTCCGGAGGTGGAAACTCCTGTTTGGGTCCCTTCACTTTCTTTAGAGGTTTAAGGAAGACGTATAATCCATCTTTATGGCGAAGTTAGATTCAATATAAGGTGTCTACCGTATTATTGTAGTCACTTGATCCAAAAATCTTACCTTCAAACTTAAACGACGGCGGAGATAATCTCATTCCATTTGGGCCAACAACCACGATTTGAAACGCAAGTCTCTGTGGCGGAACTTTGTTGTTGTGCACACAATCAAAGATTTTCTTAACGTCATCGTTTGAAAGTCTTCGCAAAGCGGACATGACTATTGTGAATTTGCTAATAAATGATGCCATATGGTGTATCCATTAAACCAGATTAAACCTAATGATGGCTTCAGACGGACACAGTCACGAGGGATTTGGACAGATTGAGGACAATGGGCTAATTTCAATTTAATTTTTTGGTTAATGTTCTTCGTCGCTTCAGTCACCACAAGTCACACAACTTTATCTGGCGTTAGAGGTTGTGTGATGTCAAATGGTTTCTCTAGCAACATTAAATGCAGGAAATATCTAATTGAGGTGTATTACTGAAATAGAAAAGTGGAGTCTTATCGAGATTAAAAGCTGAATAGACCCGGATTCGCAAAGACGATATCTGACTTCATGACGCTACCTCGCTTGTCCAAGACACTACCTGGCTTATCTAAGTGGAGTGGGTCCCCCAACAGCACTTCAGGTAATTCATCGTACTCTCTCCCTTCTATGACAAAAGCGAAGGTCATGGGCATTCTGTAGAAATAGTGATCCTTTAGATATGACATTGCCTGCTTGAACATGTATGGCAAGGGATGCATATTTATATCAATTTCTAAAGTCCTTTCATCAGGATGCGAGAAGACAAAACTAGTCTCTCCAGGCCGTTTGATTAGCATTGGCTTTCCATTGTATCTACAAATCCAGCTTGGAACTCCAAGCTCCTTCAAATTTTCACCTCTCGGAATAAACTTTAATCTTTTTTGCATTTCTGGATCTGATTCCGATGTACGACACCACTTTTCCCACAATTTAATACCATTTACCAGTACTTTCTCTTCCCTAGAAGGATACAGCTCATGAAGCCTTCGTTCGCGTTCGATTTCGTCATAATTAAAATTCGTAATAATGTCTAATGTCTTCCTGACATCAGTCCTGATGCGATAATAACCAATAACGATATAACCTTTCCCATCAGACATCGATCGTCCCAACTTGGGTGCAGTCGTTGGCAGTGCGAACGAAATAATGAGAGTATCAGGTGCACACCAATTTCCATCTTCCCCATAGTCAAAATTAGGAAACTGGAATCTTTGGCCCACATCTGTCAAATGTTCATCAGAATCAAATGTATCCACTTCAACCAATTCGTAAAGAGATTTCTTCGAAGGAAATTTCTTGCAAGTTGTGAGATAATCTTGCCCACGCAAATGAATGATGGAAGGTTCCCCAGCCATCCAACCAACTTTTTCCTTATGATCTTCATTCCTCTTTTCATTTAATTTTTGGACCTTAACTGTAGTACTACCAGCTTTTGGACGATAGATGTCATCGTCTTCATCCAAATCCTTCCTTTTCTCGATAAAGGATGGACTCGATAGGGTTTGATCTTTACAGGTAGGACTAGAGGCAACATCATCAGTGGAAATTGAAAGGTTGCTCATCAACGAATCATTATATCGAATTTCAATTGACGATGCATATGATCGGCCGGTAGAATCATTCATCAATCGCCTCCCATCTTCTCTTACAAGCGACAATCTCTTGGAAGCACTCTTTGTCAAATGCAACCACGTGAACATGTTGATGATGGCGAATACGAACATATGTGACAAAGAAAGCACCTCCTCCACAACCACGAAAAGGTAGAGGAAGACACTATTCACCAAGACGATTGTTTTATATGCATCTCCGTCCATCAAAGCCTTGGCAGAGGTAATGGACCCATCAGATATGGATTTGGCCACCTTCTGAGTCCTAGAATTACTGACATCATGTTTCGACATCACCACCGGACCTCGATTGTCTGCATTCGGAGTATCCTGACTTCTAACATCTTCGTATACTGGTGTCATTGTCCTCCTCCGTTTCTCTCCAGAATCCATTTTCAGGGTGCGAACATCATTCCCACTATTCTTCGCATACCTATCAACGCTTTGTGTCAATGCAACTTTTGTAAGATTGCGCAACCACTTTGTAATCTCCTTTTCATCATCAAAACATAGCATCCACTTGACCTCCGACTTCACCATAATGGCAAGACAATACGGCGTCGGCGCAAACGAATGTGGGGTGATTGGAACAACCGTAGCAGTCGCATACTCCGACACGAGATCAATCACTCCCTTGGGATTATTGATGGCTCCCTGCGACGGCGTCCTCAAATGTGCAAAATCAGCAAATTCGTGAAACTTATCCTTCAACCTCTGCAATCCCACCACTTGCCTTTTCGCCGATGACGCATTTGCACCTCCCGCAAACGCCCGATCCTCCTCATCAAACTCTGCATCTTCATGATAGTACATGAGATAATTTCCTTCTAGCACCAACCTCCTCCTCTCCCACATTTTATCATGAGGAGCATGAATAGCAGTAATAGCGGCACTATTATTACCATTCACCACAACATCTCCCCCCGCATCTGCATGACCATTCTTATCGTGTTTCCCCGAGCGAGTCCCCAATTTCCAAAAGTCCTTATTCATGTGCAATCCCAAATTCATATTCTGGTGCACCCTGAGACCCAAATGCTTCGACCTCTCGCTCGCAACGGCATAGCTCTGCTTCATCTTCCAGCTAAAGCCCGCTTTCCGCTTATATACAAAGCAAGCAAAGCGGCAATTTCGATCGGATGAGTCCGTATACCTCGAGGAACAGTCTTTTGCATATTCGGATTCTTGCGTTCCGGTGGAAAGTTCTTCTTCGAATAAAGAGGATGAGGAGTCGCTGGTGGTCAGCTGTATCCCCTGCGAAAGATTATCAACGACAATGATTTGTTGGGTTTGATTCAGGTTCAGATTCTGATTCTGATTGGGAATACGGGAACGCGCCGGTTGGTTGATGGATCCACTGGATTTTCTTCTTTGTTCCGATGATGATGATGGACTTTCTTGATAGAGGCTCGAATTGGATTTATTTCTCTTTACTGGTGATAGGCTTCTATGATCTTTGTTACTCCTGGTAGGTATGAGCTTCATGATAAGGATGAATTGTCTATATACCGTCCTTGTGTCTGGTGTTGGAATATTATTCAATACGACTAGAGTACAATACAATATGAACTGGGAAATGGTTGATGGGCACTAGGATTCACTTTCATCAGGGTACGCGCGGTTTGCACAAGGCACGAACTAATCTTTGTTCGATCGTATATTGTCTTCTATTATTGCGTCGGTAGGACTGCTGTTGAAGGTTCAACAAGTTGTGTTGCAGTACTCTTCGTTAGAGCTAGCTGCTAGATAATGGTCGTTGCTATCAAAAAGAAGGCAAGAATTGAGACGAGACCAACGAAGGAAGGGGCGTGCTTCAACCTTAACCTTCAACCCGTCAAGAAGAGAGCAGCACACATAAATAAATCCCGCAAGTCTTGTGTCATTATTTTGTGTCGGGTGTCGGGGTTTGTCAATCTATTTTGAAGCCTTTCTTTTACAACGGCTATTTCTCATTTCCTGCATCAGGAGGGAGGGGGGATGAGGACAGGGGGGGGTGAATTGGACGTACGTCTTCGTGACGCTTCTAATCAAACCTTGCGTACTGGTATTTTCTGACTGATAAAATTATTGGACGACTGCTGACGAAGATTCTTCGTGGTGGTGGTGATTATGTTGTATCGTATGGTTGGTTTTACTATCGTACCTACTACCTACGAGCTGCCTACGATACTTATTAGCTAGCGTACCGTATTGTACCCAACACCTAATTCCTAACACCTAATACAAACGTCATTTACTTGCTGAACCACACCACGCAGTATCATACCATACGCTGCTACCACTCATTACAGTACAAGGTGTAATACAATATTTCGATAACTTCACATATATTACCCTCAGATCAATCATACATCACCAACAGCCAGTAGTCTCATAACAAACAACTTTACAGCATACCAGCATCATAGCATCAGTCAAGCATCAACTCTCGTTACTACTGCATCCCATTATATCATATTCATAGCATTACGAATAGGGTAAATTGGTAGGTATCACAATCTTTATATATACATATAGATACATATATATACATATATAGAACTCCACGAACGTGACCACGAAACCAATTGAAATCCATGTTAGAAGAGAAGAGAGAATCTTGCATTACAAAAACACACAAAATGATAGAAATGAAGAACACTAATAAATATCCAAAACACGAAGATCAATGCAAACGTAAAGTACAAAGGATCAAGTCAGCAACTGTCATCACTGCCTTCCTTGTCGCCACTGCTCTATCTCATGGAATTCCCGCAGCAGAAGGATTCTCCCTCCAATCGCATCAATTTGTGACTCAACAGCGATCATTCATCAATTCGCAATCATTCGGTACTTCCACCCCCATCAATACTCATACACATGCACACACCAAGGTTAATGCCAATGCGCAAACATGTACCACCCTCAGTGATACTGCGCTCTTTGTCAAGAAGGAGCGTCGTTCAGAGAGTAGGTACGGTGTTAGACGGCGAGTGAGATCTGTTCTGAAAAGGGCAAAGAATAGAACGGGCATCCGGAATAATTCAGATTACCTCGATAAGCAAAATGAGCTCGAGGAGGAACGAGAGGCTAACTCGAAAATGAGCATTTTCAATATTGAGAGTATCTCGTCCGATAATTATTCGTTCGGGACAGAGGAATCTGTGAATGGGAATGAAGATGAAAATGAAAAGGTGAATGTGAATGGACAGAAAGTACCAGAGACAGAGGTCATCGCATCAACTGCATCAGTTACAGAATCAGAGTCCGATTCCGATGCCAATCTGATTCAGATCAACGGTATCGAGAACAGTGATAGTGACGATGAATCAATTGCCGACATCTCCACTAGTACCGTACCAGTAAAGGCACCAAATACAATTGACCCAGATAGTTCAGTGAATGTAATTGCAGAAGCTGCATCCATAGGTGGAATCGGACCCGTCAAATTAGACTACCCACGCAAAGACACGAACAAGATGATAAATAAAACAAAACCTGCATCGACCTATTCCAATTCAAATGACTTGAAACCAGCACCTGGCGATGATCTCATTTCCTCTGAAAGACTGACAGAGATTGATGGTATCAGGGGAGACGTTCCAGCTGCATTCGTCATGCCCCCTCCACCGCTACCATTCACTCTCCCAGACCTCACGAAATCACAAAAAAAGTTATTAATGAGCGGGGAGCGTGTTCAGTTCCAGTCCGATATGGGAAGGGAAGGATCAGGTTTTGTGGTGGTGGACGTCAAGGCTCCTTCGGCCGTTGTATGGGAGTGTCTATTAGACTTTTACTCCTACCCCCAGACCATACCTACTGTGCGCGATGTGCAAATGTTTACCAATACGCATTTAAATGCGGATATCTATTCGGAAGAAGCAGTGAAGAGACAAAAGTACGAGGATGGGACTTTGGCAACTTTGAAACATGGTGTACCGAGTGTCACACGGGCAGCCTTTACTCTGAGTAAATTCCGACTCAAGATTGCAGCAATACACAAATATCGTCCTCATCCCCGTGGTGATTATATGGTGTTCACATTAGACCCATCCTGTACCAACCTTGTACTGAAGAATGCAAAGGGGGTATGGCACACACAGTCAAATCCGGATGGGAGAGGGGATGAATATACGAGGGTTTGGTTATTGTGTGAATTGGGTGTTTCGCCACTTTTACCACAATGGATTACTGATTATGCTGCCAAGAGAGCTATGCCGAGAGCTACCACCTGGGTGAAGCCTCACGTGGAGGCAGCTGCTGAATTGTGGTTCAAAGGATTGGAAGCCTAGATTCGTCAATGGTTGATAGAAGTCATTGTCATTAGCATTGATTTTTGTAATGATACAGACCTTGCATGAAATGACATTTATAATGATATAGAACTTCCAGAGTATGACTTACTACTTTATCTGAATTGTTTTGTCTTGTACACTACGTAGTACGTGTAAGTGTACTGTGCGTATAATCTTCTACGATATAGCGAATGTTGTATTCTTATATCCCCGAATTTCATGGTCTTTGATTACCCACCTTCTTGAGGCGACATGTGACATGAGTACAATAACGTCAATCTTGAAGACAACAATGACCTCAACATATGCCTCGATAGTCATGTAATTATAGATCTGCTCAAAGAATCGAATTTCTTCCCTCTGACACTGCCTTCCAACCCATTCCCTTCCAATACAGTAGTAGTGACGGGCTTAATCCATTGAGCTCAGCATATTTATATGAGTCCTTCATCTCAACTTCTTTTGAAAGAACATTGAAGTAATGACATTGAGTATCCCTTCGAAGAACCATGGAGCAGCATTCAACATGGATATGCCCTTGATTCGAATTGGGAAGTGACCAACGATTCCCCCTGACGAGTATCTTGGGATTGCCATGTCAATATTATTCTTCGCGACCCCTTTCAAGTCATGAAAGATGACGACACCATTCAGCTTGCCCTCGCCGCACTCCCATACGATGATGTTGTATTAAACATTTGCTAAACTTCTTCTTGTCAAGCTATTGTGACCTACTATTGGTTGTATGTGGTAGAAAAAAATATAATATAGATTGCAGCATCATTATAGATTCATAACAGTCATAATTCATTTCATTGAGATTGTTCGATCATTCTTTTTATTTTGGGGTGAGGGGCGTAATTGTAGTGGTACAGTAGGAATACATGCTATGGGTTTGCGTTTGTACAGTCAATGAAGGATCTCACAGGAAGTCGTGACCAATTCTGGTATTTCTTGTGCTATTATTGTTTCAACTATTATTTTCATTCTTTGCCGTGCCGGCATTGTTCTATTGGTCTCGAGATTTTCATGGCACTACTGGCTTCATCACATCAATGTGTTCCTGACTTTATTCTATATATCGTTTTATTCAGGTGTATGTAGTACAAATAATTTCAGTTACTGGAAATCATATTATATCTCTGCTCTTTCCTCCCATTTAGTGAGAATCAGAATCAGATTTCGTAGGAGAGGCCTTGGTGAGAGCTGCCAAAAGAGCCCCAAGGCCAGGACTTGAGCTGTGCCGCGGTGCCTCTCCTCCTCCGACAGCGTGAGTGGAAGAACATTTAGCACCAGAAAAATCTAGACAATTCTCGCTGCGATAGAACTCTCCACCGAGAACAGTGAGAGCTATCAATTCTCTGGAGTGGAGAGCTAGTGCTTCATCAGAAAGTCGCAGAGAAGGCCTCACAGGTGACAGTGCACTCGTCGTCGCTGATAAGTCTTGATCGTGGCCTTCCACAACGTTTTGGCTTGGAGATGTTGCAAATGTAAACTTGATTGGTGTCTTGAAACTCGGTTCAGCACTGGCAAAATCAACTACGCCACGACTCGTCTGTTCCAAAGAGGAGTCGACAGTTTTATCTGCCGCGAACTCGAGATTCATTTTCTGTTCCATAGTCTTGTGGAGAGCATCGTACCTTTGACGCAAACGCTTCAAGGTGTCAGAAATTTCTGCTTCCGCACCCTTGGGATCCTTCAAAATATTGTCAAAGCGTTGGAGAACAGATGTTGAGTATTCGTTCTTCATCACAGCATCCACGTTCACGACTGCTGCAGCGCCGCTCGTGCCAGTGATCGCATCAGAGTGAGAAGATGGAGATGATGCTCCTTGCGCAAGCTCCTCTCTTGATAATTTTGCAAAGTACTTTTGTGCATGACTGCGAATCTGTGCTGGCGTTCTTGTAGAAATTTGTAATGCAACCTTCTTCCATTCACGACCATAGATGTTGAGACCTTTAAGAAAAGCTTCGTGTTCCGCTTGCGTCCATCGTCCTGACGATGCGCGCTTTTTGAACGTCGAAGGGGAAGAAATCATTAAAGGGGATTTGGATGTATCACTATTCTTCCAAGCTGACATAGGCTTCTTTGTCACTATAACAGGCATTGACAGAGGTGGTAAACGTTGTTACACAGGTATATGGCACAACAACCCTTCGCACTTTCGATCAATTTTCTCCTTGGGCATCAAAAGAATATTTTCAATACTGGATCGTCGAACGTCTTCACTCATTGACGTGATTAGATGTGATGGATCTACTCCTATTTTCTACTATTTATGTTTCATCATGATGCTGCATGCTAGCATTATCGAATGACATGATGCATGATGTTGTTCTTCGGAACTTTCAAGAAACCATGAGAACGCGAGCATCATGATGAAGCCGGAAAAAAATACTTTCTTGACTGATGTTTTATTCATTAGGTTATGGTACACATCATTTTCATGGAACCCCAGACCAACAGCAGACACTTCTTTTGTCAATACATACCATACCAAATCTAGAAATAGTATAAACAGCTGATAATAAATAACCAACCACCAACCATCGTCCACATCTTCATCTCATCCAACACCGACTGGCTGCTGACTGATGACTGTTGCATTCATCGTGCATTGTGAAAAGATACCACAACTCAATTCATTGCATTAATCACACCAATCAAGAAAATGAGGCTAAACTTTGTTCTCAATATTTTCTACGTTTTCTCATGCTTGGCACTGATTGATCGCATAAAAGCCGATGACGAATCACCATCAGTGCAACAACAAGAAGCTACACCCACAACAACATCTGATCCCACCATGATCAATGATGATGAAGATATGGACCTTGAATCGATGACCAATGAGGAATTGGAAGATATCTGCACCAGCAGAGGATTTGAGGTTGTCAAAGAGAAGGACAAAGAAACGGGAGACACAAAGATTTATACTCATGATGATTATGTCAATGCCGCAAAGCAGTGCCTTGAAATTGAAGCTGAAATGTACGTGCGCAACACATTGCATACTGGATACTGGAAAGTGGAAACTGCACAATGTATATGTCACAATGCACAATGCTGAAACGAAAGATGTGCTCGCTGCTCATTCATCTGCTCATCATCTCCCAACAACTCTTTCTTTCTCAACAACAATTTTACCTTTTTATCTTGCTCGCACTCATTTCTGCCAAACACATTTTATTGGCAGGGATGAAATTCTGGGTGATAATCCAGAACTCGTCAAAGAGATTGAAGCGGAAGCAGAAAGAATGCGGCTGGAGAACGAACGGCTCGAGCAAGAAATTGCAAGCATGATTGACGAGCACAGTAGTCAGGAAGATGGATCTGGAGGATCCAATGGGGCAAACCATGCTTCATCTTTCTCGTCAGAGGGGGAGGGTACCATCGTTGATATTGTCGATGATGAGAGTGATGAGGTGATTGATCTTGATAGAGATGCTGCACTTTCAGACAGCATAGAACAGGGGTTGCCGACGAACAGTAATGATGGGTCTGATGGCATGCATTCTACAGAACAACCTGTGCCAGCATCAGCTGAGGATTTACCAGATATTTCGTTTGGCGCCGTCACAAGAGAAGTCAAGGCAAAAATTATGCAAGACTTTCACATGCTGGCTGATCTATTTGTTCCAAAGAGTGCAAGGGGTCCTCTGAAAGAAGCTTTAAAACCTGTGGTGAATGTGGTACGAGACACTACCAAGACCATCGTGGACATGGTGAATAGATATACTGGTCAATTCTTTGATAAAGCCAACAGTGCAGAGGGTGCAAAGCAGGAGACAGCAGTTGTTATGAAGTAATTGGATTATAATGTCGCAAGTGATGGTTGTCAATAAATCTTTTTTAGAATCTGTGCAATGTGCCATCTTGTTACTTGTTATTTATACTTTAAAAACTGATGCACACGAATGGCTGTTTCTACTGTTGTGCGCGTCATCCAGTGTTCCTCCGCACATCCTGCAGCAAAATCAGGCCTGACAATCCCCAATAGCTATTTCTGCATCTCGTTCACCTAAACCTTCAGCTTGCTCAACCATTGCAGATAATTTGACAGCATCAAGTTTCGAGTTACCTTGGTTCGATGGACAAATGTTGGAGGACATGATTGTTAAATAGTAGTAAATACAATACATGTATGACATAAAAAGGTGAGGGAAGGCAAAAACATCTAAGAAGTGATACACACGAGTTATCAGCTATTTGAACGAAACAACGTCAGGCTAATAATCCATGCTGTCTGTAGAGACCAGACACCACATCATCGCAGTGGTGTCAAATTTACAAGCTCATAGAGGCATCTTTGCATCGTTGACATTCTGAAGACGACTCGCGTGTGTGTGTTGTGCGATGCGTTTGTTTACTTGTGAGACATCACGAGTGAAACCTCAAATATTATATTATGTTATATTTATTACGTTATATCATTACGACTCCTCATCCAA
>Ga0306864_1000539_pt1 | contig 17295 bp, 11 predicted proteins | sample AntRauTorckE5430_FD_190448 | JGI IMG/M metagenome (GOLD analysis project Ga0306864, IMG submission 190448) | Saline lake microbial communities from Rauer Islands, Antarctica - Metagenome Torckler E5 #430 (v2) (version 2) | ecosystem: Environmental > Aquatic > Non-marine Saline and Alkaline >...
TTTCAGGCTAGGCTTTGTGGGGGGGTAAAGCTTCCTTTTTTTGGGGGGGCAGAGTTGTCGTAATATGCACGTCGATCATGTGGTTGATGCGGCCCAGCATAGCTGCCGGGCGCAGCGAAACAACCAGTCTTAGCCTGGCTTCCGGGTGCGTTTCTTTCAGCTTAGCGGCCGCCGGGAGCAAAAGATCAAGGCCTTTGGAAACGCCTAAATGGCCGAAAAAGGTGTAGTGAAAACCTGGCTATGGACGGTGCTCGACGTCGGTAAAATCATCGTAGTCTAGCCCGTTGTAAATGCGGATTATCTTTTTTCTGGAAATCCCGTTTTGCACCAGCGTTCGCGCCGTAAAATTTGAGACAGCTACATAATCATTGAACGGAAGATTCAACACGAAACGCTCAAAAGCCAGGTAAGCTTATGCTTGAAAGTAGGATAAGAAAGGCAGTTGTAGGCACAGGTCTCCCCAGGATTCATGAAAAGTAATTACCGATCGTGTACCGGTCAGTTTTGCCGCCAGCTAGGCCGGTGGGGCTGCATTGTAGATGGTCGTATGGACCACATCTGCCCACCGCGACGCCCGCCATGATGCGGGGAACGCGAGGACCGAAAACAAGAAACGATTACCGCAATTTATGCGCTGAATGGTTGCGCCGGAGCGGTAAATTGGAGCGAAAGCGGGTAGTGATTACCCGGACCTTATGTCCGTGCTTTACCAGCTGATCGGCCAGCAAACCGAAAAGTGCTTTCGCACCACCAATGTAGGGAGGGTAGTGCTCGAGAACGAAAAGAATCTTCATTCTACTGCTTCCTTTCCGTGTCCCGAAGTGCAACCTGGCGGGCCAGTTTGGTGACCTGCCGGCGGTTTTTTCGCACTTCTCCGTACAGCATGAAAATTAGGTAAATCATACTTCCCATACCGAGGAAAATGACGGTATTGACGTTGCTGGCAATGCCGAAAACCCTGGCTACGAAAGCAGAAATAGTATCGGGGAACAGCGAGAATATGGCCGGCCTAATCCAGAATATCAGGGAGGAAAGGTATTCACGCAAATTGATCCTTCCCTTTTGGTAGCGGGAGGTTAGGCCAACGGTAAAAAGGGAAGAAACACTGATATTGCCGTTCTTTGCTTTCTTTCGAAACCTTTCTTTGCACCAGCGTTCGCGCCGCTAAATAAACACCCACCATGACGGCAAGGCCAGCAAGGTAAGCCCCAGAATAGCCGAAGAAATACACAATCCGACTAATGGAAGGTAAGCCGTTGAGGTGCGGTCCGGTACTGAAAGCCACAATGACGACGGCCGCGCTGAAAAGCTGTACTGCGAGATAAGCGGTAAGGTCGCGAAAAGGAAGAATTGTGGGGCCAGAATGTTTTTTACCCTGCAAGTGCCACCAAAGGCTGGCAATGCCGGCAGTGGCGGTAATAAACATCACCAGGCTCGGGTCAGGGTACTGCTTTCAGGTCGTCCATCACGTAGCTGTGGTGAACGATATAACCGATAATCACGAGAAAACTCTAGGTTAAAATGGCGAAAATTGTTGTTGTTTTCCAGGCATGGCTGTACTCGTCCGGTGTAGTTAATTGTTTGGGTCAGGGGGGTAATTAGATGTTTATTAAGTGTATAGTTACGGTGATTATTTGAGGCCCTTACTGCTTCCTTGGCGAAACAACCATTCTGAGGCTATTTATACGGGCGTTCCTTAGCTAATCCGCCTAACGGCTGTTCGTGCGTCAATCCGAAAGGTTTCAGGGGAAGCCCCTTCTAGTTCTGAGAGTGCCAATAATCCTGGTTTTTTACCCACCTCAAGGCTCCCCAATTCATCGTCGAACTGCAAAGCTTCAGCGCCGTTAATGGTTGCCCAGCTGAGCAAGGTTTCGAACGGCACGTAGCTCTGGAATTTGCTGATGGTGCGGAGTTCTTCCAGAATGGAGAGCTGCCAGTTGGAGGTAAGCGAATCGGTGCCGACGGTAACTTTTGCACCGGCGTCGATGAAGACATCGTAGCGGGGTAGGCGGTTTTCGATGTAGAGGTTGGCGTTGGGGCAGGTGGCGAAATAGACGCCATTTTGGCCCCATTCCGTTGCCGCCTGTATGCCCTGGGCGTCGGTGAGGGTATTGTGAACAAAGAGGGTGCGGTTGGCCGGGTTCATCTTGCTGATGGCGTGGTGGATGGAACTTTTGCCCGTGGCCTTAAAGTAGTCAATATTCGCACCGAAGCCCTGGAAAAAGGCGTGGAAGGGCCCCGTTCCGTTGAGGAATAACTCCATCTCGGCCGGTGTTTCTTCGCTGTGAATGGAGACGGTTTCGGTGCCATCGTTGACACCGTTGATGAGTTCGTAAAGCGGATTAGAAACGGTGTAAGGGGCGTGGGGGACGGCACTTTTCGCGTTGCCATCACCGTCGGCCTGGTCGTCGTAAACGGCTTTGTAGCCCTCGAAACTGGCCTGGGCGCGCTCGGGTTGGAAGAAGTCGAACATCTCTACGAAGCTGTAGTAGCGGATGGGGCTTTTGCGTTTTACCGGTGCGGTATCGAGTTTATTACAGATGTCACCGACGGCCTGGATGCCTTGCTCCCACATGTACGCGTCCCACTTTTCTATAGCAGTATCGATTTCCGCCTGGGGCATTTCGCGCATTGTTACTACGTCCACCAAAAAGGGAAGCAGCGTTTTTCCGGTTTGACTTTTGCCAACCATATGGCTCAGTTCCAAGTGGCAGTGGGTGTTGATGAAGCCGGGGATGAGGATACCTTCGTGTTTTAGGGGCTCGGTAGCGGGTGCAATGAAGGTTGGAGAAGCAGGGTCGAGGATTTCGGTGATCCTGCCGTCATCGCCCAGGGCTATTATGCCGTTTTTTATTGGGGGAGATGTTATTGGGTATAGGTAGTTTGCTGTGTGGTAGGTCAACTTGGTGGTATTTTGGTTTATCTGGGCTAAGGTAAGGTGATGCTACTGTATTTTCTCAAAGAACCCTTCGCCCGACAAAACCATGTTTACCGTGCTGCCTGAGGCAAAAGTAAACTAATGTGCACCTGAACTCGTGGGGGAATAGCCATTGTACTTTTTCGCGTATTCTGTTTGGATGGTAATCTCTTGTACCGTTTAAAACCGTCCTAACTCACTCTTTTTTTACTTGTGGCCGGTTTTTAGCAGGTATCAATTTGATGGTTTTAAGGGTGTCATCCGGGGGAGGAAGTCTACGTTGAATTCCTGCTCTAATTTAGTAAATAATGAGAGTTTTGGATGGATGGTATTGAGGCAATCAAAAACGGTTCTCCCGTAAGTGGCCACGTCGTATTGGTGCCCGATAGCTCCTGGCTGAACCGCTATTACTACGTCGGAGACCGCCCTTGTGCCGAATTGTACCACGAAGATGTGCTGGCCAACAACGAACGCGTTTACGCCAACGTCCACAAAATGGTGGAGAAGTACAATGTGGAAGATATCACCCTGGAAGCGGGTGGGGGAGAGTACCCGGTACAGGGTGGCTTCGGTTGGAGTAATGGGGTTTGTTTGCGGATGGAAATAGATGCTAGGAACTAGGGAACTAGAAGCTAGGGAGCTAGAAACTAGAGACTAGGGAACTAGTGGTCTAGCTCCTAGTTCCTAGCTTTTAGTTCCTAACTCCTAGTTCCTAACTCCTAACTCCTAGCTCCTAGTTCCTAGTTCCTAACTCCTAGTTCCTAGTTCCTAGAGCTTCCTACGGTTAACCCACAAGAATCCAATGCCCAACACCGCCACAACGCTTGAAATCAGCGTAGCAGTAAGGTTACCATAGAGGTAGAAGCCGGTAGCAAAGAGAACGGAGTAGATGCCAATCGCTCCGATGAAGACGGCCCCGATACGGAGGGTAAGGTTAGAGTCGGGATGGACGACAACACCAGCCGGCAAGTTGTCCGCAACCGGTGCCCAGCCTGGCCCACCAGGATGGATTTTGGCGTAGAAGTTTTCTAGTGTCGCCTGGTCGGTGGGGGGGGTCATGAAGGTGACTGACAGCCACCCGATTGTCGTTAGGGCGATGCCGAGCAGTAGCTGAATATGATCGGCTATCTCAGGCAGGCCAAGTGGGCCCCAGGCAAACTCGAGGAACAGTGCCACGAAGAAAGAAATGAACATACCGGCGATTTCCGTATAGGCATTGATCCGCCACCAGAACCAGCGCAGGATAAAAATAAGACCCGTACCGGCACCGATCTGCAGTAAGATGTTGAAGGCTTGGAGCGCGTTGGAGAGGGCGAGAGCGAAGATTGCCGCGAAGACCATCAGCAGAACGGTGGTGATTCGGCCGATACTGACCAACTCTTTTTCGGTCGCGTCCGGCTTGATAAAGCGCTGGTACCAATCGTTAACGACGTAGCTACTGCCCCAGTTAAGGTGAGTGGACAGCGTTGACATTACTGCAGCAATCAGCGAAGCGATTACCAGGCCGAGCAGTCCGGTAGGTAGGTAGCTCAGCATGGCGGGGTAGGCAAGGTCGTCATTCAAGACATCGGGGTCGATATTAGGAAAAGCCTTAGCGAGGCTGGCCAGATCGGGGAAAACGATGAGGGACGCAAGGGCAATGATGATCCACGGCCAGGGGCGTAGGGCGTAATGAAAGGCATTGTAGAGCAGCGTGGCACCTACGGCATGGTTCTCATTCTTAGCCGCCAACATTCGCTGGGCGATATAGCCTCCGCCACCAGGTTCGGAACCGGGATACCAGACGCTCCACCACTGTACGGCGAGCGGTACGACGAAAAGAGGGATGTATACGGCCGGGTCGTCGAATTTAGGAATCAGGTCGAGTTTACCGACTACGTTAGGGTGGGTGAACAGTTGGTCCAGTCCACCAACTTCGGGCATATTAAGGATGTAAACGGATGCCCATACAGCACCGACCATCGCGAAAGTAAACTGTACAAAATCGGTAATGACTACGCCTTTAAAACCTCCGATCGCGGAGTACAGTACCGTTACAACGGAGACGATCAATAAGGTAGGAATAGGATCTAACCCCAGTAGGATGCCTGCAATTTTGATGCTGGCCAGGCAGACCGTGGCCATGATCATCACGTTGAAGAAGACCCCCAGGTAAATGGCCCGGAACTGCCGCAGAAAGCGGGCTGGTCGGCCGCTGTACCGTAATTCGTAAAACTCTAGGTCGGTCAGTACCCCGGAGCGCCGCCACATCCGGGCGTAGATGAATACCGTCAGCATACCCGTCAACAGGAAAGACCACCAGGCCCAGTTACCGGAAACACCGTTTTTGCGCACGATGTCGGTCACCAGGTTGGGCGTATCGGCCGAAAAGGTCGTCGCCACCATGGAAACACCGAGTAGCCACCAGGGCATGTTTCTTCCGGACAGGAAAAAATCCTTAGTAGAGTCCCCGCTGCCCCGGCTGGCGTAAAGCCCGATGCCGAGAGAAACAATAAAAAAGACGGCGATGATGGCCCAGTCGAAATTCTGTAGTTGCATGAGTCTTGAAGTCAGTGTGTGTATAGTAGCGGTCAAGGTAGTAAATATTCAGACCATACGCCTAAGACAAGGAAGCTTGTTAGCTTTGTCGGCCTGATCGGTAGCCTTAAGGTTGCTGACTACGCCTACTTTCAAACTACTACACTCTACCAATCTATGAAATTATTTGCCTGGCTCGTCCACATCTTCACTGCTTCCGGTTTGCTGGCCGGTTTTATGGGCTTACTGGCCGCAATCGACGGCGATTACCCCGCTGCTATGGGTTGGATACTTGCTACTCTGGTCATCGATGGTATTGACGGCACTTTCGCCCGTATGGCACGCGTAGAGGAGGTTCTACCTCATGTGGATGGTAAAATGATCGATTATGTAATCGACTTCTTTACCTACGCTATTCTGCCCGCTTACCTGTTCTTTGTTGCGGTAGATGCTCCGGAATGGGTGCTCTATGTCGGTAGTTTTATGATGCTTCTTTCCGCCGCCATCTACTACGGTCTCGACGGCATGGTGAGCGAAGATGGTAAACACTTCATTGGCTTCCCGGTGATGTGGAATATGGTAGTATATATCTTCATTTTTGTTACGCCCTGGTTTTCATGGCCAGTATTACTCGTCATGATTGCCTCTCTAGCCGTGCTTCACTTCGTTCCCATCCTGGTGCCTTATCCTAGTCATGGTGGACGCTGGTGGATGCTGACCATTGCGATGGTGGTGGTTTTTATCGTTACAGCGCTGCTCAATGTTTGGGCTTATCCGGAGGTCTCCGTAATTGGGCGCTGGGGCTGTCTGCTCAGCGTTTGTTACCTCACGTTGGTCACTATTCTCGATACTTATGAGGCGATGACGCGGGTGCCTGAAGACGGTTAGTGGGTAGTGCTACCGCAAAAAAAATGCCCGCTCCGTTCGTAGTGACTCTGCCTTTTTGGACAATTACTGTCCTAAAGGCGGAGCCACTACGAACGCAGTGAGCATCTAAAATTATAATGTGTGATAGGACTACTATTCTACCTACTTCCGGATAACCAGCTTCTCAGCCCAGCCATCACCCCGCACGAGGTAGATGCCAGCTGGTAAGCCGGATAGGTTCAGTTGGAAACGCTGCTCCACACCAGGTGAGAAATTATCCCAGCTGAAAGACCGGGTCTTCCTGCCCTGGAAATCGTAGAGGTCGATGTTGACCTTGTTGCCCAGAATTAACGCTCCGGGAACAATAACCGTCGCCTCTACGCTTGTAGGATTCGGGAACATGCTCACGGCGGAGAACATCGGAGTACTTTCGTTACTAATAACACTTGTAGTGGGAATGGCAATTGATACCGCAGTTGCTCTGGTACAAACTTTTCCATTATCGGCTGTACGGTACACGCGGAAACCTACACGGAAGAGCCCCAAGCTGGGGAAGGTATAGTTCTGACCGAAATCGCTGCCGATAAATACAAAAGGTGTACTGATCGGGACGATCTGGCGGACGTACCACGCAATTGAGTCGCAACCGCTAAAGTCTGCCCGTGGGACGAAACGATAGGCCATTGGATTACCGGGTAGGCCTATGAAATCAAACGACTGGAGTACCAAGTCAGCAACCTCTTGTGGGTCATTACAACTACAAACCTCAATTTGGCAATCAGGTAATTCAATGCAATGCTCGAATTTGCAACAGTTGATGTGGTTGTCTCCGGTTGCCAATTCATGCAGTATTACCGTGAACTTGATCAAATCACCCGGTCCGGCAGGGCCGCCAATGAGTAGCTGGATCGTCGTATTGTCACCAGGGTTCAACGGAGTGCCGAATACGATGGTCGTATCGTAGGTCGCTAGACCGAGGTTATCCGCAAAATGGATGTGGGCCTCAGACATGACTACGTCGGATGTATTGGTTATAGTTCCGGTGTACACGAAGGCACCATCCTCACAATCAATGCTGATGTCCGTTAGGTAGCCGCAATCAGGCTCACAGTATACGGTTACGGTATCGCGGCAGATCACCTCCTCATCGTTCATCCACTTGATCTCGATCTGGTACTGGGGGGCGTCGCCTCCGTCAATGCAGACGGTGGGAAGGAAGAGATCGCCGAGTGCAAGCAGTCCGTTCGTGGCCGTATTGATGGATACGCCATTAACCGTTGCGTTGCCCTGAAGGTCTGCACCGAGGGCATTGTAGACCGTCAGTTGCGCACTACCGCCACCGATTAGGCAGAGGTCAATTGCGTCGAAGTCAAAGCTGGTAGCATCGTTGAAGAGAACGATGTCGTAGCAGCAGCCATCTTCGGAAGAAACCACCTCTTGGACAAGGAGATTGTCGCAGGGGTCACAGTCCGGGACCAGTAATTTGCGCACCGCTATGCCCTCATCATTAGTACAGCATAATGCTGAGGGGTCGGTCGAAGGATTGGCGGAGTGAACCGTCAATAAGTATTCAAAGCTCGCTCCTGCTGCCAGGTCTGATAGGCTGATGGTAAATAGACGACAGTCTCCGGGCGCGAGCGCAGGTACAACGGGCAGACCAAGCGGAAAGTCCGTTCCTGCAACCGGGCTGTTCGGCTGAAGGTCGAGGTAGCCGACGGAGAACGCAGCATCTATTGGGTTGCAGACTTCGATTTGCATTACCAGGCCTCTCTCGTCGTCACAGAACATCGTATCGCGGACAATGAAGGCACAGTCCAGCTCCGGCTGGCAATCGGTGTAGAGTGTATCGGAGCAAATCACCTCAAGCAGGTCCTGGCTCAGGTACTCGATGATAATTATCTGCGGTACGGTGGAGAAGTTGTCTGGGCAGAAAGTTATGGCCGGAGGGCCGGTCATGTCCGTAGGGAGTGGGATGGTTCTTCCGCCGTCAACGGCTAGTTGAATAACGGAAGGTAACAGGTTACCGGAGTACCCCAGGGCTGGGTTTACGGAGGCAGGATTGAAGTTCAGGTCGGCATCGGGGCTACTAATCTGGATGGCGTAAGCGTTGGCTGGCATATTGGAGTAGAATAGTTCGAAGCAGCAACTCTCGTTTGTCGTACTTTCTGCGGAACTAAGACGGGTAATCAGATCGTCACAGTCCGTTGGCTCAGGATCGGAACAATCGATGAGCTCCAGAATAAGCTCTTCGCTGGTGTCGAAACAACCGGTAATGTCGTTGATAACCGTCAGGGTGTACGAACCATTCATCGTTACAATGATGAAGGAGGCGTTACTAAAGGGTACTCCGTCTTTCATCCATTGGTAGCTGTAAGTCGTTCCCGCTGGCGGTAGCGGACCTGGAATCGTGTCCGGAATACATGCCTCGTAGCAGCCCACGGGTACGATGCAAAGGTCGGGTAGGGGGTTGATCGTCACCTGGTCCGTGCCGGTACATCCGGAAACCGGATTGGTAGCAATGACGGTGTACGTTCCGGCGGCGAAGACGAAGATGCTCGTTCCTGAAGCTCCAGTGCTCCAGGTGTAAACTAGGTCGGGGTCAACATTGATGACTTCGATTAAGGTGCCGGTGCCCTCACAGGCGTCGCCCGCGGTAATCTGAGCCTCTGGGGCCGGGCTAACGACTTGGGTGACGGTGATCATGCTCTCAGCCGTGCATCCATAATCGTTGCTGGTCACCTGAAGAAGGATATTCTGAACGGGGAAGGAAGGGTTGTAAGGAATTGTAAAATGACGACTGGTTCCGGTCGCACCTGTCTGCTGATTTATCCATAAGTAAGTGTGCCCACCGCCGGCCAGCGCCGTGAGCATAGTGGAGCCGCTGTCGCAGATGTAAGGGGTGCCGATCCAAGAAGCATCTGGAAGTGGAATGACCTGAACGTCGACTGGATCGAGTACGACTTTACAGCTGTCGGCCGTCGTCAGCGTCACGCCGTAGGTGCCCGCCGTGGTAACGGTGATGCTATTGGTTATGGCGCCATTAGTCCACAAATAGCTGAGTCCGGCTACGAGGTCAACGGAAAGGGTTGTTGCATCGCCGTCGCAGATAATGAAGCCATTGGAGGCCTCGATGGTGTCTTGTGCCGGAACTGGGAATACCATGACCACCTGGCTGATGGTGTCGCGGCAACCAGCACCGTTCTCGGTCTGGAGTTCTACGGTGAAGGACCCTGAGCCTCCGGGCGGCAGGAAGGCGTGTTGTGGGTTGTTACCAATAAAAGTCGCTCCGTCGCCGAAGTCCCACTCCCAGGAAATTACATTGGTACCCGTTCCCATAAACGTAGCTGGTTGACCGTAGCAAACGGGGTTAGGGCTCACCGTGAATTCTGAATCTGGAAGGTTAGTTACTTCCACCGTCATAGTCGTAACGCTGCGACAAGGGCCATCCATTACGGTCAGCGTAATGGTATAAGTGCCATTTGCGCCGTAAGTATAAGTCGGGTCAGATACTATACTCGTACCTGGAGATGGTCCGTCACCAAAGTCCCAGTCATAGGTAACGTCAACTGGCGGTGTGCCACCGATGTATTCACTAAGGTTAGTGAACATTACCTCTCCGCATTCTTCCTGTGTATCGAAGTCGGCGAAGATGGGATTATTGACCTTGAAGCTAAGCGTTTCGCCGCAGAGGATGGAGTCGGATTTGAAGATCTCGTCGATCATCTGGTTACCGTTACCATCGATCGTATAAGTTGTGTCGTAACTGTAGGCCCAGTTGCTGATGGTGTGGAAGAAGATGTAGCTGCCTACGCCCGGAAGACGAACGCTCAACGAATCGTTAGCAACTAAGGGGTCTCCGCCAAAGGCAACGGTCGTTGCCCCATCGAAGAACCAACTAAAGCCGTCGGCGGCGATACTGTCCGTTCCGAAGGTGGCGACCAGGTCGATGATGTCGCAATCAGGCGTACGGTTAGTCGCCGTGAAGGTGTGGACCATCGTCAGCGAATCGAGCCGGTAGGGAGGGCCACAACAAAGCTCCTGACGGATGTAGATCGGGTCAGATAACTCGAAGCAACCGTTGGGGTCTACAACACGGGCCCGATAAGAGAAAACGTGGATAGAGTCAGTCCAGATGTGCGTAAAGGTGGTATTGCCAGTTGCCGCTACACCCTGAGATACACCGCTACAGAACCATTCAATGGTGTTGGCTGGATTGGTCGATGCACTAAGGACGGGGTTAGTAGGGTAGGGGGTATTATTGACGCAAATGCGCTGCGCACCCGAGAGGCTGATGTTTACTTTAGGTCCGTCTATTTCTTTGACGAGATGCCTTGCTACGCCCGGGCAGCCGTTAGCATCGATGGTAAACACAACGTAATTTCCGGGGTCGGTGACGGTGATGGTCGGTGTGGTACCGATCGATGCACCTGCGTCCGCGCCTGCTGCCCAATTAATGGAACTGAAGACGCCACCACTAACGGTGAGGTCCACACTACCGCCGGGGCAAAGGTTACCCGTCTGGGTAATGACAGGTTCGGCTGGTGCATTGAGTGTAAGGTTAAATTGTATGGTTGTATCCTGACCACATAGGGACATTACTACTTTAATGGTGACCGAAGTCCCTGGCTCATTGTTCCACTGGATGGTGGCGCCGGGGCTATCTGCGCCGGCAATTACACTGCCTGCTATTGCGGGAGAAACGCTCCAGGAGTAGGTTGTACCCGCTGGCTGGACCATATTGATGGTGTAGTCTGCCTCACTATTGGTGCAGGCACCTGGTCCGGTAATGGATGCAGGAGAATTGAAGCCCAGAGCCGTAGCCGAAAGCGTATAAGGATTTGACGTGCAGAATGGCGCATTCGTGTCGTTGCCGACTACGTTGATCACTGCGTTAGCACTGGTAATGACTATAGTCGCATTCGGACCGCCCTGGCCGAGCGTAACCGTTCCGCTACCGGAGGTGACGGACCAGAAATAGTTGTACCCTGGCGTGGGGCTAGCCACAGAATACACCATCGGATCGCCGGCGCAGTAGACAATTGGACCGACGATGATGGGGTCAACCGCTTCGCGTACCGACACGCTAATGGTGCGGCTGTTTACACAGTAGTCTTCAGGGTTTACGACGTCGACGTTGACGGTGTACACGCCCGGGCCGGGCAGTGCGGACCAATTGACGGTATAGGATGACTGGTTCGTTGCCTCAAAACCAGGATGGCCGTCGATGGACCAGTTGAAGGTGGCCGATGGGTTGATGTTGCTCATGCCATTGAAGAAGGTAGAGCCGTTTACACAAGCCGGGTTCAGGAAGGCGTTAACGGTAAAGTCACCGAGAACGGTCACGACCAGTTTTGCCGTTCCCGTGCAGTCGTCTCCGGAATGGCCGGGTAGCCCGGCGAGAAAGTCACTGCCGTACTCAACCGTGATCGTGTAGTCGCCCGGAGCAGACGGCCAGGTGATGTTGGCCGTGTGGCCGGTAATTGCCCCGTTCAGGGTTCCGCCTGTGACCGACCAGTTGTACAGCGTGGTCATCCATTTAGGTAACTCGTAATTCGCAGTAGCGTTACTGCAGACTTCGGTTGGGCCGCTGATTACACCAAGGGAGGAAATGATGGGAATCACAACGGTAGTGGGAATGGGGCAGTAGTCGGTATCGCAAGCGTTTGCCTGTAGGCTTACAGTGCCACTGGGCCCGCTGCTCCAGATAACACAGACGGTATCTACGTCTACGAAGGGGCCAATGATAGTACCGTTTCCAGAAATCGACCACGTGTTGTCCGAGCACCCGGAAAAGTCGGACCAGTATTTAGAGGTGTCTCCTTCGCAGAGGGTGGATATCCAGTAGATGGGTGGACCGGGAAGGGGGTCGATGGTGATGTCGTAGCTGATGGAATCGGTACAGCAACAGGCCTGGCTACCATCTGCGTTGAGACCCGCAATAGAGGTGGCGACGAGGGTTACCGTGTAGGTACCCGCCGTTTCGTAGGCGTGGCTGGGGTTGGTGACATTATTATCAGTGTGGCCGTCACCGAAGTTCCAGTCGTAGGTGGCAGGCGGGCCAGTAGAGGTGTTGGTGAAGGCGACGGGCTGATCAAGGCAGGCCACGTTCTGGAAGGTGAAGTCGGCTACCGGAGTGGGCGTCAGGTCGACGCACCAGGTGCGGGTTTTGATGAGGTTGCCGTTGGCGTCGTAGACGTCGACGCTCAGGTCGGCGTAGCCGAGCGGACCCCAGGTAACGTTGATCTGGCCGGGCAGGCCGGGGGTATTGTCTACGGTACCGTTGGTGGTCGACCAGGCGTAAGTAGTATTTGGGCTCTCGGCGAAGAGGTAAGTGGCCGTGCTGTTTTCACAGGCGGAGATGCACTCGGTCGTCGGGCTTTGTCCGGGTTCTCCGGAGGGGTCGGATGCGGTAAGTGCATCAAGGTCCACGAGGCCACAGTCGGGTTTGATGCACTTGATGGTGAGCTCCACTCGCTGAACGCCGATAAATTCCTGGTTTCCGTCGGGACTGAGGGCGAAGACTTCAAGGAATAGGGGTTCCTGGGGCCCGCAACAGTGATCTTCGGTGGCGTTGGGTGCAAATGTCAGGTTACCACGCGAGTCTACGTTAACGCACTCGGTGCCGTTACCAAAGACGGCAAAATTGCCTCCTAATGGGAAGTCGTCTGTAAGTACGTTAGCGATGAAGCCTCCGGGAACCATGGGCACGCAGATGCTGTCGGTGGGAAAGTCCTGTTGGCCCTGGGCGCTGGCGCTGGCACACAGGACGGTTAAAAGGAGTAGGGGGAGCGTGAGAATTCGGTTAAAATACTTCATAGCAGAACGAGTTAAGTAAGCGTATCTGCTCCAATATCGCGGTTAAACATGCTATCTTACCTGTTGGAGCGGTTTTTTACCGATTGTAATTTATCACCTTGAGGTAATTTTTAAATTAAAACCTGTGACGTGTAACATGAGGGCTTGTGGCTTTACCCGTGTTTTACTGTTTGGTACTACCCGCCCAGGAAGTCTGTGACAACGGAATCGATGACGCTGCCTATAGACTTATTGATCTGAATGATATTGTTATTGTTTCGCGTTCCTTAGGGACGTGAAGCGTCTGACCCTGGTCCGTATGGGACCATGTGTAGGGTAATTGGTTCGTTTAACTTGAAGTAATAATGGCCTGATATGGAATCTACGAAAAGGTAAGTCGCAAGTGATTTTTTTGGTTCAGGTCAGATATTTTAAACGTTTTGTACGCCTCGGCCACGCTCACTACCCCGGGTAACTGCGTAGCGAAAAAGGAAGCGCTTACGATCCAAAAACCACGTCTCTAAAAAAACCTTTGTCACTTCCGGAATAGTCCGTACTTTTGCGGCTCAATTAGCAACCCCCTTCGTACCAACAAGCACAGCTACATGGCAAACATCGGTAAAGTAAAGCAGGTCATCGGCCCAGTCGTTGACGTAGATTTCAGTGGTGACGGTAACAACCTTCCCGCCATTCTTAACGCCCTTGAGATCATCCGTCCCAACGGTGAAGTAATCGTTCTGGAAGTGCAGCAGCACCTCGGTGAGGATTCTGTCCGCACTATTTCCATGGAGGCTACTGACGGTCTTACCCGCGGTACGAAGGCCACCGACACCGGTCGCGCCATCGCAATGCCCATTGGTGACGCCATCAAAGGACGTCTTTTTAACGTAGTTGGCGAACCGATTGACGGTATGCCTGCTGTGCCGAAAGGTGCCGATGCCCGCCCCATCCACAACGACCCCCCTAAGTTCGAGGATCTGGCTACTGACCGTGAGCCTCTCTTCACGGGCATCAAAGTAATTGATCTGATCGAGCCTTACACCAAAGGTGGTAAGATCGGCCTGTTCGGCGGCGCCGGTGTAGGCAAGACGGTACTTATCCAAGAACTAATTAACAACATTGCCGTAGGTTACGAAGGAATCTCCGTATTTGCTGGTGTTGGTGAACGTACCCGCGAAGGTAATGACCTTCTTCGCGAGATGTTGGAATCGAACATTATCCGCTACGGTGAGAAGTTCATGCACAACATGGAAGAAGGCGGTTGGGACCTGTCTTTGGTAGACATGAAAGAGCTGGAGGAATCTAAAGCGACCTTCGTGTTTGGCCAGATGAATGAGCCTCCAGGAGCCCGTGCCCGTGTAGCCCTCTCCGGTCTTACGATCGCCGAGTACTACCGTGACGGTGATCTGTCTGACCCCACCGGTGGTCGTGACATTCTCTTCTTCGTAGACAATATCTTCCGCTTCACCCAGGCCGGTTCTGAAGTGTCTGCTCTCCTCGGCCGGATGCCCTCCGCCGTAGGTTACCAGCCGACACTGGCGACCGAGATGGGCCTGATGCAAGAACGAATCACCTCCACTAAGCGTGGTTCTATTACTTCTGTGCAGGCCGTTTACGTTCCTGCTGATGACCTTACTGACCCTGCTCCCGCAACAACCTTTGCTCACCTCGACGCAACGACGGTATTGAACCGTAAAATTGCTCAGAAGGGCATCTACCCAGCCGTCGATCCCCTTGACTCTACGTCACGGATTCTCGACCCTACCATCATCGGCGAAGAGCACTACAATACGGCACAGCGCGTGATTAACATCCTGGCTCGCTACCGCGAGTTGCAGGACATCATCGCCATCCTCGGCCTTGACGAATTGAGCGAAGACGACAAACTCGTCGTATCCCGCGCTCGCCGTGTGGAGCGTTTTCTCAGCCAGCCATTCCACGTTGCCGAGCAGTTCACCGGCCTCAAAGGTGTATTCGTGGATATTAAGGACACCATCAAGGGCTTTAACATGATCCTCGACGGTGAAGTAGATAAGTACTCTGAAAATGCGTTCAACTTAGTTGGTACCATCGAGGATGCTATTGCTAAGGGCGAAGCTGAGTTGACAAAAGCATAGAAACTAGAGGCTAGTAACTAGTTCCCTAGTTACTAGCCTCTAGCTCTCTAATTCTCTAGTTACTAGCATCTAATTTCTAAGACATGAACATTTCCGTTCTTACCCCAGATCGCACCATCTTCACCGGTAATATTACCAACGTAGTTCTGCCTGGCGTTGAAGGCTCCTTCCAGTTGCTCGATAACCACGCACCGCTCGTTTCCGCCCTCTCCGGCGGTAAGGTGACACTGCAAACCACCGATAAAGGCAAATACCGCTTTTACGACGAGGAAGCTAAGGCTATGTCCGAGGTTGCTACTTCCAGCCGCTTCATGACGTTTACGATCGACCGTGGCTTTGTGGAAGTGCTAAACAATGAGGTTAACCTGCTGGTGCAGGGAGCGCGTAACCTGCGGTAGTCGCCTACTTTATAACGCACAAAGATTAGAATTCCCGATCAGCCCTGTGCTGGTCGGGTTTTTTTTTGAGCGAATAACCCTTTGGCCGTGAGACTGGAGCATGGTGCCTCCTGCGACGAATTTATTTGGAGAATACACAGTAGTCATAGTGACTGAACAACCGTTCTGAACTGGACTTCGCTGTAACCAATAATTTAGGAGGGTAGGTTGTGGTGCCCGTGGGGTAATATTCTGGCTACGGTTTATTTTGGGCGAGGATGCAGGTGTAGTGAAAGGAGCGTAAACACCTGTTCTCCGACGAAATAAGCGAAAGGCCTGGAGAGTTATAAACACGCACCTTAATTTTGCCATCCATACCTTTTAAATATAGTTTAATGCGTACGCTGATTCGTCTTTGCCTCTTAACCGTTCTTTGCACCTGCGGCCTCGCCTCTTTATCCGCCCAGCAATTGGTCGTTAAAGAAAAGCCTACGGTGCCTACCCCGATAGAAAAGAGTGTCCTGCCCCCTAGAGAAGGCTTCGTGATTGCGCCAAACGGATGGGCCATTAAAGACGGTAAATACTCTTTCTTGCCTTCCCGTTACATGAAGGCTCGCTTCGGCCAGAAGTACGTGCCCGGTAAGTGGAAGAAAGCTAAGGGAGGATGGATTTACCGGATGGAGGCTTGGGTAGCAATGTAACGTGCGGTAGTAATTATATTACTACACTACTACGCCACTACATTACTATCTTGCGAGCCGTATGAAAGCAATTATTCCAGTAGCCGGAACCGGTATGCGTTTGCGTCCGCTCACCTACACGCAGCCGAAGCCGCTTATTCCCGTTGCAGGGAAGCCTATTATCAGTTTTATTGTGGACCAGCTCATCGAGCTGGGAGTTCAGGATTTCGTGTTCATCATCGGTTACTTGGGCGAAAAAATCCGGGAGTATATCGAGAGGACTTACCCTGAATTACATACTGTTTTTGTTAGCCAGGATGAGCGCCTGGGATCTGCCCATGCCATCTGGTTGGCCCGCGATCATTACGCTGACGCCGAGGAGATTATCATCTTTTTCGGTGACGCCATCATCGATGCGGATCTGGGCGAGTTTAAAGACAGCCTAACTTCCTGCCTCGGTGTACAAAAAGTGGACGACCCCCGCAAATTTGGTGTGGTAGATCACGACATCGACGGTAACATCCGCGCTCTGATCGAGAAGCCTCGGATTCCGAAATCCAACCTAGCCATGGTTGGTTGCTATAAGGTGCGCGAGGTAGAGCAGTTCATCGAGGCCTGCGCCTACAATATCGACAATCAGTTGAAAAGCCTTGATGAGTATCACCTTACTGATGCCCTGAACCAGATGTTGGAGTGGGGGACTGTATTTTCTACCATCACCGTCGATAACTGGTTCGACTGCGGCCGTAGGGAAGTGCTGCTGGAGACCAACGCCATATTTCTAGACCGCGATGGCTTCGCCACCGATGATCCTCCCCCTTTTGATAACTCCATCATTATTCACCCCGTACACATCGGGCCGAACTGTGACATATCGAACTCCATCGTCGGGCCGTACGTAACCCTGGGGGCAAATACTAAGTTGGAGTATGCCATTGTCTCTGACTCGATCATCGGGGAGTTCGCTTCTATCCATAATATTGTACTTCGTGACTCCGTGGTTGGCAACGATGCTTCCATTGGAG
>Ga0306864_1000540_pt1 | contig 17285 bp, 26 predicted proteins | sample AntRauTorckE5430_FD_190448 | JGI IMG/M metagenome (GOLD analysis project Ga0306864, IMG submission 190448) | Saline lake microbial communities from Rauer Islands, Antarctica - Metagenome Torckler E5 #430 (v2) (version 2) | ecosystem: Environmental > Aquatic > Non-marine Saline and Alkaline >...
TCATCATTCATCATTCATCATATCATCATTATTCAGTTTTACTTTTACGAGTACAAGAAGTGCAATACCAAGAAGGGTCCTATCCTCCAAAATATCAAAATCAACCTCTCATTTCTTAATAACATTCAACAGCAGTCCAACATGGAAATAGAATGCAGTAGCTCCACCACTGATCCTAGCGTTAGTAATTCTTCAATAATCAGTAATGGCACCAACAAATCTCTCTTATCCTGCGTAAAATCTTTGGTAGAATTGGAACTATCCCTCACCCAAAGCCTCTCCGATACCAGCGCCCTTCTAGAACTATCGGTACCACAGAGTATGTCACAGGTCAACACAATTCTCTCCCTAGCGCGAACATACTCCACGCGAACATCGGCTCCACCAGGATGGAATCCCAATCTCCCCGTCATACATTTTTCCACTCCCAATCCTCTCCCGCATCAATTACGGCAAGGAGCATTAGGAGCAATGGAACTCAATTTTGTCAAAGAGGAGAGGGCCGCCAAGAGGAGAAAGATCGAACAAGATTTATTGAATAAAAAGGCATTGGAGGAATTGAAGAGGAGAAAAGATGCTTCGGAGAAAGAACAACAAGGGATTGATCCGAAGAGGAAGGAGGTCATGGATCATGTCAAGATGGAAGATGACGTGGAGAAGAAAAGAAGGGCGGAGAGGAAGACGGTTGCTTTGAAGAAGCAGAATGAGAAGATGAAGGCCAAGGTTGCTGCATTGAGTATGAACCTGAGTGATTCCGATGATTCGAGTAGTGAAGAAGATACCGATAGTGATTAAAATATTAATGCTTCTTTGTACAGTAGGTTCTTAAAAATCTACCTCTAGTTTCATTCAGTTTGAGCCTCTTTTGGGCATTTTACAATAGACGTTCTCGGTCAAATATGATGTGCTTGATACACACACATTCCGTTCCTCCTTTTCCAACACACATGAAAGTATTCTTTGCCACTCCTCAGAGCAAATCTAACAACAATTTCCAAGCTTTCTAGGTCCAGCAGCAGCACCACCACTGCCATCACCAAGTCTCACTGTCCCAGCATGAGACTGTTCTGCCAAACTTGCTCCATCTCCATTCTCCTCCAACTCATCAATCCTTTTTCTCTTGATCGTAGTTGCAAGGGCGGTAAACATAGTTTCAACATTATTCCCCGTTAGAGCCGAGGTCTCAAAAAATTGAACACCATATTCCTCAGCAAGAGCCTTGCCCTCTTGAGCAGTGACAACTCGATCATTGTCAAGATCAGATTTATTTCCGCAAAGCACAATATCACAATCAGGCGGTGCCCTCGTCTTGATATCCCTCATCCAGCCAATCACATGATCAAATGACGGTCTGTTGGAAATATCATAGCATAAAACGAAACCATCGGCCCTTCCGAAAAAGTTAGAGGTGAGGGATCTGAATCTTTCCTGGCCGGCGGTATCCCATAGTTGGAGACGCATCGGTGCCCCTTCGATTTTAACCATTTTGTCTCGATAGTCAACCCCGATCGTGGTGACGAATTTAGTGGAGAATACGTTTTGGTCAAAGCGGAGTACGAGGGATGTTTTCCCGCAAGAGGAGTCGCCTACCATGAGGAGGCGCACGATGTAGGATCCTTTGGCTCCCATTTGGAGCGGTCTTGGTGCTGATGTTCCTTCCTGCATTGTGTGGTGTGTATGCGTGTTCTTAATATATGATGTGGTAGGGGTTCTTGTACTATTCTTGTGTGTTCTGTGTTACTGCACTTTTATGTGTATATGTGTTATATTGCGTAGTAAAGAGGTGCCTTGTTTGTGTGGTCTCTTGCTAAGTGATGAAAGTGTTGATGGATCTCTATATTTCCTGTTGTTATATAGCAGCAGTTCGAGGCTCTGAGGAGAAATGGAATGTATTGTTGTATCTTGTTGCAATGACAAGTACGCCAGCGGACCGTGTGTGCTGTCGTGTTGTTGTTGCCTAGCTACCATCATAAACTCCCTCCTCCTCCTATCGTGTAAATTCAGTCTTGGATCTTGGAGAGGATGCGGATGTTGTTGTTGATAGCAAATAGCAACAAGAATTAACGCCTGTCGTGTAAAGAACCGCCAAAAAGGATTTCAAATGAATTCTCTCTGTAGGCCCTTTTATAGTCATTTTGACGTTTTTTGGATTTTACTTCCGATCCCAATTTCAGAATCCAGAACCAAAAGATCCTTCTTCTTCCGATGAGATTCAGATGATCATTCATCATTCATCATAAAATGATCTGCAGTAGATACCTCCTTGCTAATTTCAATTGCTACTTGCTACGTTTATTATAATACGCATAAACTACCCGCCTACTGTTGCAGTCTTCACATCATTAGTTGTAGCAAAAGCAACAACATCAACAATCCACAACTCGGTACACATAATCTTCTCTTTCATTTGCAGCAAAGAGAGTGAAGATTTACGATATGTACCTTCCAATCAGCATTGTCGCTCTCCAGCTTGCTACTGTTGTGATGCCTGTTAATATAAGCTCGGCCTTTTTCATCAAAGCACCATCGTCATCTTTCAGCACCAAATATTCGTACATGGCAAACAAGAGATCCTCTTCCATCCAAGAATATCTACACTCTGCATCACATATTCCACAATCCCAACTGTTCCTATCCTCCAGCAAAACATACGATCAAGATCCACCTTTGGACTTTCAAGAACTAGACCAAAGACTAGAAGCATTGGAAAAAACTCTCCCATCGTCCCTCCTTGGATTCTACGAACCCATTCTCAAAAGCTTTGCCGTACGACCAGGATCCAAACGCTTTTCCGTCACAAGCACACTCTTTGCATTGGAATGTATTCAACATGATTCCTTCTCCTCTATTGCCGATATGAAGATGGATATTTCTCCTTCTTCCAGCACAAGAACGCAAATTGCTTCCATGAATAAGATCGTAGTGAGAGATGTTTTGCTCGCGACACTTGATTCCAATTGGAGCGATGATGATCTATTCCAGGTTCCAATGTTGGTGCATACCATTTTATCCGTTGATAAGGATAGGACATTATTTGATGGCATGGACCAACATCTTCACAGCAAAATCAAGAATTTGATGGACGCACTTCTTGCCGCTCGTCCGATGAGGAGGCATGGACATACTCAGCCACTTTCCGATTATCTCATCTTCCTTTGTGCTCAGGCAATGTCTACCATAAATGATGCGACAGAGACCTTTGACAGAAATGATAATACTGATGATGGTCGGGAAGCAAGTAGTGTCGATATCGGGATCGGAAGGTTGCCCCTTGCTGCCCTACCGGATGGGGCCAGTTCGCAGCTTTCGTTGGGTCTCTCCCGTTGTGCGGAAGTATCATTGAATCAATTATGCCGTCAACTAGCCTATAGAAATGCTGGGGATGGGAATAATTTCGATGTCATGAGATTGGCATATTCCTTATTGACCTATGTGATTACCACGAATACTCTGGCAGGTACGGCAGGGATTGAAATGGTGAAAGGAGAAGGTGCCATTGATACAGTCGGACCAGCGAATCATTTCTTGATAAAGCAGGGGCTGAGGACTTTTTTTGAGGAACAGATGGATGATGGGATGTGGGATCAAGGGCAACCGATTTATAAATCGTTTAGAAGGACTGGGAGAAACGTTGGAAATGCATTCGTCTTCGCCACGGATACGCTTTCAAGCTTGCTGAAGTGAGTATGCAATATTATGGCCAAATGTTTGTTTTGTCTGCAAGCTGAATTTTTTCGTCTGATCCTTGTTCTCCATCTATTTTATACTATATCAGGGTGCTCCCAACTGAATACTTTCGGCCACACATGGGTGCTTTGGAAAAAACGTTGACGTGGATCGAAGCACACCAGTTAGAAGAAATCATTCCGGATTACTGCGATCCAATCAGCTTGAAATGTTATGGTAAAGCACTGACAGGATGGAATTCACCCCATTTAACACCCGCAAATTCACCGCAGGCCTGGTCAACGGCGCAAACTGCTTCTTGCTTGATACAGATGCGACGAGTTGTTAGGGAATTAATGCATGATGATGTTTTATCAGAATTTCGAGGATATAAAAATCGTAATGGACCTAGTATGGCCGCTTGGGATCGTCTTTTGGATACAGACATTGGTGATCCGGCGCAAGGTTGCAATACCTTGAAGTGTGTTATGGATGACAGAGTGCTCACTCCGTTTGCAAATGGGATCGACTCGCCGTCGTTTGGAGCGTCTTATTCTTGCATTCTATTTGGGCCACCGGGTAAGCAAACTTTTGTGTGGACAAGAGATGACATGGTGTCAGATCATTTTCAGTTTCATTGACACATCTTTTTCATACATGCAGGAACGGCGAAGACAACTATTTGTGAAGCACTTGCTGAAAGAATGGGATGGGACTTTGTTGTAATCGATACATCTGTGTTTCTGGCCGATGGATTGACGAACGTCGCAAGTCGTATTAGATACGTGTTTGATCGTCTAATGCAATTGGAAGAAACAGTTATTTTGTTTGACGAAATTGAAGAATTCTGTCTAGATAGGGAAACACCAGGGCTTGGCATGGAATCAAGAATGCTCACAACAGCAATGCTAACGGCCATTAATGATTTGAGAAGAAGAAAGCGATCTGTCTTCTTCCTAGCTACAAATAGACTGCGAGCGTTTGACAGTGCCATTACCAGGCCAGGTCGTTTTGATCTTCAACTTTTTGTTGGGACTCCAAACTTGGATTCAAAATGTATAATGCTGAGGGATAAACTCTCTCTCGGTGGCTTTGATGAAGATGTGGAACAAACATCACTTGCAGTTTATCGTGAATTCTTGACAGAGAGGTGGGCGGCTAATATCATGTATATGAACTATTTGGAAGGACTGCAATTTGCTTCGTCGTGTGCCAATTTACTCGCGAGGGAGGGCGAACTTAAGAAAGAGAGCATGGAACTTATCTTAAACAAACAAGCAAGTGTTATGACGGTGCGCGGGAGTGCACGTGATGAATACATAACTTCCATGGAACTATCACGGTTGTAATACAACAGGAATGAGTATGAAATCATTCTCAAAATTTGATCGCTTCTTTTTACTGAGTTAAGTCGAAAAGAAACCAATATTTATCATATATTCTAAATTAATAATCATTTCACTACTATCGATCATCAAGAGACAAGAGATTAAGAACTTGTTTTCACATAGTACCATCAAGTATCGCTCATAAGTTTACGCAGGACCACACGTATCGGGAGAGGCCTTGTAGACGACAGTATTTTCTGAAACATTCAAAAGCAAAAGCTTTTAACAATGTATTTTTGTTATTGTAGCTTGCACAGACTTCATCTCTCTACTTTTAGATGGATTATTACCCAGCGTAGTACAAACACAAACCAATATGCTTGATTAAGATTGAGTTCCCTAGTAGGCATCATGTACTGTGCATTGGATTAGGATCTAGATAAATTGCTTTTCTCCTTAGAAATCATCTTGTCGACGTTGAGCGAACTGATGCATTCAAACAATTCTATTTACGACAATAATGTTATATGTAAAACAAACACATCTTGGGTATGTCAACACCTAAAAATAGAATCAGGTGGGAAGCACAATTTGAGGGAGAACCCGAGTCTTTGGCATCTGAGGAGAAAAACAGTTCATGAGCGACTAAATATTATGTTGAGAAGGAAGTGTGTTGTTTCTGTTGAGTGGGATGAGTGAGGGTTCTTAAGATTTTGTTAACGTAAATTGTAATCATGCACTGTAGTAGTGAGTAGTGATTGCTTTAGAGATGTGGTACCTGCTGCATCGCTGCAGTTGGATACACCCCTAATAGTACTCAGCAGGATGATTCGTCCATGTGTCAGCGTCAACCTCAGACTCATAATGATCGAAAAGAGTCTTCGGATGCAGTCCGACCATTTTCCCTTCGTCCATCTCGTTCAAGTACACATCATCGGTAAAACACTTAACCAATTGCATGTTGGTGAGCAAGGGCACTCAAAAATCAACAGCTGTTCCACGCAATAAAAAGTCGTCATCAAGCCTTGTAGATTCACGAGAAGGAATAATTACAACGAGGCAAATATCTTTTGACTCGATCAAATCTACAGCATTTGCTTTAGCGGTCGTGTCCTTTTCGGTAGGATAAGCAACAACTTCGCAAGGAACATGATTCTTTTGCAATGCATCTGCAGTTTTCCTGGTTGCGTAAATTTTGTATCCAAGCTCGTGAAGCTGATAAGGACCATGCGTAGCATCATCTGTAAGGCTGGCCTGGACGAAGAAAAGAATATTCTTCTTTGGCATCTGAAAACCAGTTGAAATGAGTGACTTCAAGAAAGCTTCTTCCTTGGTTGATCTAAAATATGCTACCTCACCGGTTGACGCCATTTCAACGCCAAGACCTGGGTCAGATTCACGCAATCTTGTGAATGAAAACATGGGTGATTTCACTTCAACAAAATTAGCTGGACGATTCCTCGTGTAAGATCAGGCAAATTCACGATAGATGTATCCGCCCCAACGATTGCGACGGTAGCAGCTTTGATGAAGTCAACCCCCATCGCTTTGGAGATGAAAGGGAATGAACGAGATGCTCGAACGTTGCATTCGATGCACATAACACCTGTGCCATCGAATTTTCAACGGTCCTGTAATATTGAGTCTCTTCGCAATCTTTCTGGACGCGTCACGGACACTCTGTTTGGGTATGCTATGAGGTCCTGTGTGGGAAGCACAAGAGTTGCATCCCCATAATGGATTCCAGCATTTTTAATATGTTCGTGAATTGCTACAGCGATAATCGCTCCGTCCTTTGCAACACCATCCATTTCGATTTCAGCAGCGCCTTCGATAAAATCAGAGATAACAACAAGTACTCTGGGGATATGTCAGCAGCTTCCTCGAGACACGCACGTAGCTGATCATCAGTCCACACCACATTCATTGCTGCTCCACTAAACACATGGGAAGGACGAACGAAAAGAGGATATCCAACATCATTAGCAAACTTCAAAGCACTTTCAGTGCTAGATAGCTCAATCCAAAGTGGTTGTTGCACACAATTTCATTAAGAGCACAAGAGAATTTCCTACGACCCCCAGCATTATCAATCATGGCAGCAGGAGTTCCCAAAAATGTTACTCCAGCCTTGTCAAATGAAATGGCAAGCCCATTTGGACTTTGATCACCTACACTCACAACAACACTGTCAGAACGATCTCTTTCGTATATATCTAGGACACGCTCACAACTAAGTTCCTTAAAGTAGCAACCATGGTTGCCTTATAGCCCATTCCATGTAAGGTCAGAATAGCACTAACTCCGCACCAATCAAATTCAATTGAAGATCCAATTCTATAAACTCCACTGCCAAGTACCATGATACCACCGCCAGCTGGTTCCACATCATTCTTGGTTCCAAGATAAGTCATGTAAAGATAATGTGAATCAGCCTTGAATTCAGCAGCAAGTGTGTCAATCTATTTTGTCACTGGTACCACTCCTGCATTCTTCCTCTTGGTTCTAACGTCGTCTTCAGCTGCACCACCTTTCACAGTTTCTGCGATCTGAATATCAGAGTATCCGTTCATCTTTGCTTCCTTGATCAAGCTGTTGGACATGTCCCCAATAGTGGTCTCAGGAATCTTATCAAAGTATGGATCCGCATCAACGAAGGAACCAATGGTCTAATTTTGTGATGTCATAAATTTCTTCGACAGTAATGGATTTATCATGAAGAGCCTGAGCAATGGCATACACTCTGCGATCGGTTGGTGCAGAAAGCTCCTGCAACAACTCGTCTTTTGTAAAATGATACATTGGATAGAAACCCTTGATAGAGGGATCGACCATGCGCAGAGCTTTTTGGAATGATTCTTCCATCGTGCGCCCTATGCCCATCACCTCACAAACACTTTTCATAGCTGATCCAATCTGAGTACTAACTCCCTCAAACTTACTCATATCCCATCTAGGAAACTGTGTAAAGATGTAGTCAAGACTAGGTTCAAATTTGTACCTACTGGTTTTGTCAAGTATGAGTATCCAAAGCTTGAGTGAAATGACTACTAAACATAGATTTATTGTGTTGATAATAAACGTACCGTGAGAGGAATTCCGAGTGCAAGTTTGCGGCAACCAATGCAAGGGGGTATCCTGTTGCTTTTGAAGCAAGAGCAGATGAACGCGAAAGACATGCGTTTACCTCGATGATACAATACTCCATTAAATGTGGGTTTATAGCATATTGGATATCACATTCTCCGATAATGCCCAAATGGCGAACAACCTATGAACGGGAGAGGTGAATGAAAGTTAGGAGATGATCATCAATATCTATCTGTCAGCTCTCGACCAAACAAATACGTGCACGGCTTGCTGCAGTATCACAAAGCATGGTGGTATTCCTCATTCGACAAAGTTTGCCATGTTACAAAAGGTGACACAATTGTCATGAACATCTCTCACTACATCATACTCAACTTCCTTCCATCCTTTCATTTTTTTCCACGAGAATCTGTTCACTGAGAGATAAAGCCTTTGTGCCCATATCCTTTAACATTTCTTCGTCTTCACAGATACCACTTCCAAGTCCGCCAAGGGCGAACGCAAAACGAATCATCAGAGGGTAGCCAATCTTTTTTGCTGCCTCTAAAGCATCAGGGATATTATAAACCGCATATGACTCTGCAATCTTCTCGTCAATCTCATCGAGTCTATCAGAGAACAGCTGCCGATCCTCGGTCTTGATTACAACATCGATAGGAGTCCCCAAGACCTCTACGTTATATTTGTCAAAGAATCCATTATTGTTGAGCTCTACTGTGCAATTCAAGGCAGTTTTCCCTGCCATGGAAACAACGATTCTGTCAGGTTTCTCCTTTTTGAGAAGAAAATACATGTGATCAGCCTTATTCGCTAACTTCTTATCCATATTCGTTTGTACAGAAGTAATCTTAGGATTCATTAGCACTACCTCCTTCCCTCCTTCCTTCAAACTTTTGATAGCCTGACCTCCAAAGTAATCAAATTTCCCCGCCTGTCCGATGTTTGTTCCTCCAGAACCCAAGAGAAGAATTTTCTCTGCAGTTGTCACAGGTGGTGGCTTACGCACAGTGAAAGTGATCTTGTCATTCTTTTTTTGGCATGCCTCAAGAAAAAAATCAATCATGAATTCTGTGTCAGGGCCACGATAAGCCTTAGGAAAAATTGGGCTATGAAATAAGGCCTAGTTTCATGGGCAATACCCTCGTTACTTCTGTCATTAAAATTGGTGATGAGCGTCTTCCAGCCAGGTTCAAGAGTTTCGCAATTAATGTGGTAGCCATGATGTGGTAGCCATGATGTGGTAGCCATGATTATGTGGGGTAATGTAGCACTCTCCAGTTTGATGATTGAGCAAAGGTTAATTCTGCCCTTTGTTTCCGAAGGGAAGTATCTCAGCCTTTCCACCTGCAGCTAGACCCATCAATTGGTTCCCTAGACAGAAACAAAAAAAAGGTTTCACTTTATCATCAGGGCAGTTCACTGTCTTTTTCAGCTCATTGATTGTTTCAACGCACATTGTAGGATCTCCAGGTCCATTGGAGATAAAAAGACCGTCGTATTTGTGCATCTCAGCAGCGAATGGGTGGTCCTATGGTATTACAGTCAACTCTGCACCACGCTTCATAAGTTGGCGGATAATATTGTACTTCATACCTCCATCAATAGTAATGATCTTTATAGGATTTCCCTTCCCGTACACAATGGTTTCCTTTGTGCTGACTTCGTTCACAACATTGATCAGATTCAGATTTATCATTTTTACTTGGCCCGTAGTTTTTCGCCACCATATTATTTCAATTCGATAATTCCATTGGATGCATCAGCATTTGTAAACACAATATGTGATATAGAACATTTGGATGTGTTCATACAATTGCCACCATGAGCTGACACTTTCCACACCAAAAGGTGGTTCTATTAGCACCTCTTACACGACAGAGCCTGCCAGATATCACCTGTTAAGTTCCACAAATGGTGTGATTATACACCATTTTACAATGAACCCTTCCATCTGTCAACCACTTCATTGCATATGCCCGACAAGTTAGAATGATAGAAGATATCTCATGACCCTTCAATGCTGATATCAGCCTTTTGGGATGAATCAGGGCTTCGTGCAATGGTTCGGCAGTGATAACATTTCAAAGACCAAATAGGATATCTTGATTGACCGGACTTGAGGACGATATGGAAATGATTGTCAAGGACGAAATTCCTTCTCCTTATAAAAGTCCTTGGGTAGTCAGTCTATCTTCTTTCTTGGCCACGGCCATTTAATAGTGAACATCGCTAGAACTTTCGTGAGATGATGCAGCTTTTGATGGGTATCCCATGCCTTCTAATCGATCATAAGAAGATTGGTATCACCTCATCTTTAAATATGCGAGAGTTAACAAAGGTTCACGGAATCAGTGGCCATACAGGACAGCATAAGATCACATCAACTTAGAAACAATGGATATCAAGGGTTATATGACTGTCCAACATGGTGAAAGGAAGGGAATAGTTACATGTAAATGAATACTTGATCTATGGGGAAAGGGAATTGCCTGAATGATGTGCTCGTAAATGATGGTGTGTTGTAATTTGAGGTTTTCAGGATTCCAGCTTCAAAGATAATATTGTCACTGACCTTTCCATCTTGTCTCTCTCTACGCATAGATCGGTAATGATAATTGATCAGGTTATTCACAGATTTTCTTAGTTTTCATGAAGAGCTGTAGCAGATTTCAGCTGGTAGATGTCCTTGATCCCTTGAAGGTCCTAGGTTGTGTCTACTTGAAGTGGGATGAGGTCAACGCTGCTCTCAAATGCTGCAACCAATGTGGGGCAATCTGTAGAACAACACAAGATGGTCACGATTGCATAAATGACATTAATCAATGCACAACTATCCAGATTCCTTCACCTACACCATCTCGCTCTGAACCAAGAGGAAGACGAGGCAATGGATACCTTCTATGATGGAATAATGTCATCACCAACTTTCCTCTTGACTTCTACTTGGCGTCCAAGGTAAAAACCCAATCAGGATGCATCGGCAGCATAGACTATCAGGTATCAGCATGTCTCGCCATCCATGTAGCACAGCCTTATCGTCTTCTGCAGCAAATACAATGCAAATTATGTCGACAGCAGTGCACTCAATTTATTTTTCGTTGCTTTATTACAGGGTATATAAATCAATAGGTACAATGATGATATACATACATTTCTTCCTGTGTTACTAGAACAAAGGATCAACACTGCTTCTCGACTCAGTTCATTCCTCCCTTTGCGCCATATACGAGTATACACTACACGAGTTCCCGTTATCTAGTAATACCTCTTTGCTGTTTGGATATCGTTCCACCCCAAGGGGTTTCTCAACCATGATTGTCGTGGGCCCTGCTAAGCATAACTATAATAGTTAGTAATGATATCTTTGCGTTATTAGTATTACCCATTGGTACATGGAGAATTATTTTACTTTTTCGCTCACTGTTTCAGCTTCCCACAACTAAATAAAACGAGGAGATACATTTCTAGAGAATGTATTTGCGGGAGGAGATATTGTACAGTTCTGGAGAAGTAACATGCAGGAAGAAATACAATTTAGAGAAGGTTGTAGGGCCATAGTTTCCAAGATAATCTTAAATTAAAATGTGAATCCTCCAACTTCGTGCACAGTAGAGAGATTCAGCGTCCTTTATGTTCTGCAACTTTGTTCCATCTGCTTGTTCATCAGATGTGTAATACTTATAAGACACATATGATGAGATATGATGTCCTATATGATTAGTGAGATCAAAAGTATTCGAAGTACTACAGTGCTTGCTGTTGCTGTGCAAGGATAGTGCGGATTGCTTTCTCAATTCGCAAGTAGCTGAAATACTGTTGAATGATAAATCTAAACAATCCTATTTTCTAGACTCTCTATGGTATCAGGCAGTACTGCGATCTCTTATTGTTTTGCAATACAGGTGGATGATCACAAGTTGAATACTTTCAAAGAGAGAATCATATTCTTAATGGATTCGTTAAACTATGCCATTTACACTGCTACAGCCACCATGGTCAAGTATATCCAGTTTGGAAATATGTTGACAACATTATGTGTTTTTTTGCCTGCTGTCGTGACTTTGCAGCCAGAGAGGCCGACTTTGAGGAGGACATGATCATCAGTGATACTGCCTCGATAAATGCCCAACTTCAACTGGATTGATCTATCCTCCTCTTTCATAACATTATGTTGCCATCACTCGGGAAGATTACCAGTAGTATCCCAATATCCATTGACTGAAGTTCTGTGACAGGGTTGCCCTTTTCATGCGATTAGACGGACACGCAACGACTTGGAATCATAGCGAGCGTTCTACCATCGGCTCTTGAATTTCAATCCCACTTGCATTGGCAGTAGTGCATCCACTTCACTATTTGACTTTTGCAGTTGGGCGCAAGGATGCAACGATTCTTATTGACTCTACGGAGAATGCTAATGCTGGTATTGATAATTGTCCGACAAGGTGAAAGGGAAGGGAATAGTTACATCTAAGTGAATACTTGATCTATGGGGAAAGGGAAGTGGTAAAGTTTTTAATTATCAAACCAGACTTATGATCCACCAATCACATTCTTCAATTGTTCCACCTTTTCCATACACATATCGTCCTTTTCTTTCGATTCACGAACTTTCGCATCTTTTATATTTGTTCTAGATAAACGAAGTTCGAAATGGAAGCATTCACTCTACATTTGCAAAGACTGTGGGCAAGTATATATATTTGGATTGGTGATAACTGCCTAGTCTCATTCATTTGAGAGCTTCCTCATCCTGCATTTTTTCTCTTCGGTTCAACAACACTTTCCCTTCCATCATCATCCACATCTTCTTGTACAATTAAAAACCCGATGTTGGTAAAACTGGTGCTGCCATATGCATAGTCATGCGCCATTCACCTTCTTCACGCTTGTACATATTGAGAGCCTCCAATGGCGGGGCATCACCATTACCAGCTTGTTCCACGCAGGACACAATTGCCGTCGAGCCACATATCTCCATTTGTACGCGGGCAGGTTCGATCTGGAACGAATCATCTTCATCAAGATCTTCGAAGGATACGGCCGACGAAAGAGATAAAATTTGTTTCCAACTATTCATGACTGCATCGTATCCTTCCAAGCGCGCCTGACAGGGATGTGTACAACTAACTGGGTGCTTTTGACTCCACACTCGTTCCATGGCCTCATAATCACCATTCCCAAAGGCTTCATAGAATTGCAGCTGTGCACGGCGAACACCAAACTCTGCCGCTGTCTTCGCATGCTCGATACGTTCTTTCAGCTGATCGTAATCATCGTCGTCGTCTTGAGTTATTGCTAGTCTGGCTTCTAATATTGGAAGTTCTAGGACAGGATCTATATTATTCTTGGCACTACTCCATAGCAAACTTGCAAAAGGATGTCTCGTATTGGTACCAACAGATACAGGCTGGGAAAAAGATTGAGTTGGGATCAAGAGGTTTGCAAATCCAAGGCTTGAGAGGAACACATGAAGCTTAAAAACGGCAGAGTACATTCTGAAAATTTGCAGTGTGGAGTGCGGTTTCCTGCGCTATTAATAATCTATGCAGTCTTTTTAGATAGGGATGGATTTCTGTGAGGCGAACGAAGCTAGCACAACGCACAACCTTTTGATGATGGAATGATTGTTCTGTGTTTTCTATTGTCGTGATTTGTGATGAAGACATGAAACATGAATGAGAATGGAGCGTCGTCGTTGGTTCAAAAATATAGTGCTTCTAACCTACTGTAGAAAGCTACCATAATATAACATCTTCTGATGTCCTTAATTTTTAATTTTCCACTTTCTTTTATCACTAGCGACTAGCTACTCTCTCTAGAGAGAGAGAGCTAGTCTAGTAGCTAGGTACGACTGCGAAGCCACTTGTGTGTCTTTCACGACCAGCCAGCGACTCTTGACGCACTAAAGACTAAAGACACACTTTGCTGTGTGAAGGTATCGATTTGATTACCATCTATGCATACTTTCTTGTCAATATACTAGTACTAGGTACTATTACTACAGCTCAGTATGTTAACTCAGGGTGAAAGAGACAGGGACTTATAATCCGGTGTAGACAATGAACTTTTCTTGAGGTGTCCTAGTATTATCGGCTGTGTAGGGGGTGGACTAGAAAGTCAAAAAGGCCTAAAAGGGCCCTCCTACGTTGCACAATAGTATTACGAGATCTGTGGCTTCATAATAGAATAGTATAATTAGCTCAAACTTAGTGCCACCTTATTTCAAGTCTAACCATCTAGTTGCAGCACTGTAGATTTCGTTTGGAGTAAAACAAATTGAAATCCAACACTACTTACTACTGTAGGTACCTCTCTAGAGGTAGGTAGCCCTGCTGCCGTTCACATCTTTTTTCTTTTTTTAATGGTGTGGCTGAGTGTGGTGTTATTTTTTAATCTGAGCCCCCACAAACATTAATAATCCACTGCTGTTGTCCACTACTACTGCTGTTATTCGTGGTGGGACTGCATTCCAGTCCCATGCACAAATATGATTATCTCTACTCAGTCCCGTCCCGGACTAGGGGTTCCATTCATAAAAACTGATAAACTCGCATTATCAATCTTCATTCTCATAAAGCGATCCCGGTAACTTACAGCGAGTCTAAGGTCCAATATGCACAGGTGACAGGTGTTAGAATACCAATTAAAGTACCGCGACGAAGAATGAGGTTTCTTTCTTTCCTCTTTCAAAACATACCAGCCTGCATAGATAATTTTCCAAAAGAGAAAATTCGTACCGCGATCCGATAACACGCACACCTCCAATAAAATAACTAGTATTTTTACCAGTACACTACAAACGGTTTTCAACCGACATACTGCAATTAACACACCCAGTGTTAATACATACCCACCGACAAACACCATAATCTGTTCTAAAATGAGCAAGAAAGGGTTTGTTAAAGCTAGTGATATGGGGATTGATAAGGTCATCCCTGTTTCAGACTACAGCTTCAGTTTCAGTCTCAGCCGTTACTCCAAACTAGATGGAGTCAGGAAAGGTTTTCAAATCCTAATGCACGCATGCCCAGACATGATGATTCTCCCAGCCGATGCAGAAGAGGTACTTCTGGAGCCTTTGGAATGTGCGGGTGACATCCCGAAAGAGGTAAAAAATTGGGAACAGTATTTTTTCAATACTACAACGTCATCCAGGACAGAGAACGGCAAGCCGTACCAACAGATTGAAACTCACGCGACAGTGAAGTGTAAAGTATTACTAAATCGTCTTAAAGGAAACTTTGAAGTCATGAATGCATTGAGGAAAAGTGGTATTTGGGTCAAATCTAGACCAAAAGGAGGAAACTCAACGAAAACTTGCATCGGTTTCATCATGGGATCAAACCCAGGCATGTCAAGCAGAACCAATCTAGAATATGCACTTGAACAAATTATTGAGGAGACCGTAAAAGATCACGAAATCTACATCGAAAGTAGAAAGGCGAAGGAGTTTAATGCAATCACGAAAGAAGTTTTCGACGCAGACGTGTGGCACGTGTATGTGCACAAATCAGAAGCAGCCCAAATCTCCAGGATGATAGAGAAGTACCTAGCAGAGGAAAGACAACCAGACCTGAGCTTGAGAGGATGTAAATTCGTGCCCGGCAGCAGAGCTATTACAAGTAAAGCAGTCAAGCTCTATAGAATTCAGGAACAAAACCGCGTAACATACAATATGGCAGCAATTGTAATCAAGAACTTGTACCCAACTTTCATCGAATACAAAGAAGATTTACAAGGTCTTTTCGCCGGCTACGAGACTTTTGACGACGCAGAGACCACCATGAGAGACGTTCTAGACTACGAGATTACGTCAAGAATGAGAACCATACCAGAGTACGAACTAAGGGTTGACTTTGTACAAGACATTTACCACAGGAATGGGAAAATGATGGTTGCATGCCAAAGTGAGCACGTTGAACTTATCTCGACCTGTATAACCGAATTCCTAGAAGAAATGCGTGAGGGCATGTCTGAGGCTGATTTTGCCGAAGTATGTGGTATCCAAAATTATAATCCGTACAAAAATCCTGAAGTTGAATGCATCCGAAATTACGGAGAAAAGGGCATGAGAGAAGTTGCGATGTCAACCAATGCTCCTAATGATATTGATATGGAACTCTTTCAAAAACTGATCACAGACCAACAACTTTCAAAATTCGCAGGCCCAGCAATGCCAACAACATATAACCGAGCACCGAAGGCCACTTACCACGCAAGGGGCCGTGAACCCGTTGAATTAGACAAATCAACTGAAGCCGCAGTGAACTTCTGGGCAGACTTTTCCCCACCCAAGCCCAGACAAAAGACGACTGGCAAACCTCCAGCAGCAAATATTGTAGTACCCAGTGGAAACCACACCAGTAATACTTCAATCATCTCACCTACATCAGCCTTTTCAAAACAATACCAAGAACTCAAAGACATTACCACAGCACAACAAAACACCATTAATAACATGACTCAGACCACAGCAACACTCTCAGAGGAAATTGAAGCTCTGAAAATGGCAATGGAGAAAAGTGCAACCGAATCAAAGAAACTGCATGATGCCATGTTGACTTTAGCTGCTAGTTCACAAAACGTCCACGAAGCCCAAACAGTAAACCAAAGCGCGTTAACATCCCAATCCGAAATGTTAACTTCTCACACACTAATGTTGAACAAAATTATGGGAAAATTAGACAATCTACCAAACAACAAGAAGAGGCACTTCAAATCCCTCAAGGAACAAATTACTCCTCTGTCTAACGACGAAAGTGACTTACCAAGAGGCCCCCCCCTAAATCCGGCACAACAAGATGCCATGGATACAGGTGGGGCCGGGGATTAAATGGTTGCCTCGGAGAGGGGACGAGGAAGGGGTAATCCCGACTTTGGTCCCATCTTACCTAGACGCGGCTACTTCAAACGTGTCGAAGACTACTCAGACAGCAACTTAACAACTCACCCACAAGACAACATCGACTTACACACCGAAGTCAGATCAACCAGAAAGAAGGGACTATGGACAACACCAGCACAGATTGCTGAAGACACCCACTCCCAGTGGACTCATAACAACTCAAAAGTGAAAAGCGCCATGGAACACCTTCCACCTGAGAAATCCAAACCCTGGGGAACCTTCTCCAGTCCAAGCCAATCAAAATCAGAGAGTGTGTGTGTCACGAGAGTGCACTTTCAAAATAAAAGGGGCAT
>Ga0306864_1000542_pt1 | contig 17215 bp, 16 predicted proteins | sample AntRauTorckE5430_FD_190448 | JGI IMG/M metagenome (GOLD analysis project Ga0306864, IMG submission 190448) | Saline lake microbial communities from Rauer Islands, Antarctica - Metagenome Torckler E5 #430 (v2) (version 2) | ecosystem: Environmental > Aquatic > Non-marine Saline and Alkaline >...
CGTGGTATATGGTCTATCCCTCTATACACGGGATTTGTCATGTCGGCGGCGACCAAAGCCATCAAACACATAATAACCTGGGCTTAAAACCAGGAACGTTCAAAAAGAGGAAAAAAGGAAACCCCTTTATTTGAATCCCCTCTCTCCCCCCCCTCCGATAATATAGTTAATTCGCCCTGATGCTCATACCATTCGTACCTAGAGGGCTCTTCTTGTATAACATCATCATCATCACATAATAATATTATTATTTATTATCACATCGCCACATCGCCGCCGCCTGCATTGCCTCACCAATCAGCAATGCTATCACTATCATCTAATCATCTATCATCTATCTATTCTGCTATGAAATATACAAATGCGCACGCCGCGTGTGCAGCAACATCGGGTTCGTCACAAAGAGAACGAGAGATAATGACGAAGCACCGGTTATCGACGACGTTCAATTACAACGAAAAGAAAGTGTTATTTGTGCTTGTTCTCCTGTTAGGCGGTGACCAAGCTTTTGCTTTTCAAGCATCATCCAAAGCTTTGGCATTAGACTTGGCGCGACATCATTCATACTTTCATTTACAGTGCGAAAATAATATTCTATCGACTAGAGAGAGACAGAAGGGGCATTACCCAATATCAATAGCAAGGACATCACTATGTATTCACCGCAATCATGCTACGTCAGCAAGATGGGGTGCAACTAGTAACAGAAATAAGCATGACAATTTTGCACTCTCAATGTCGCAGAATGATGGCAACAATGACGATACGACAATACAGTCCGCATCAGAGACTGAGCTCCGCAGAGAATTTGACAAACTTGATATTAACAAGAGTGGAGCAATTGATAAGGCGGAACTCACTTACTTCAGAAACTTCGTTCCCAAGGCTATTATTGATAAGATATATCCGTTGGCAGATACAAACAATGATGGTATAAGCGATTTTGATGAATATAAGTCCAAACGAAGAGCTATGGGGGTTAGCCCTCGTTTGCGCCTCGATGATCTTTTGAATATACCCATTGTTGAGCTAGGTGAGTTATATTATATATTATTATATTATAATTATCAGAGGAGTTGGAAGGGGTTGCAATGTTGTGTATTGTATTTAGGATTGTTTTGCGCACATCTCATGCTTGTTTTTTTCAATGCTATATCTGACATTTGCCATTGGATCAATCTAATATCATAGCGAATATATCGGGGATTCTCCTCTGTTCATTCTTGGTTGCTGTCAGTACACTAAACAATTTACCACAAATCCCTCTTGGTGAATATGATACAATTCGAAGCATACTACGTGATGGACTGCACCTGACACTTACGAGGGATGGCAACAGCATTGAAGCGCGAGTTTTGATCAACGCGACACTATATTGTTTCAATTATATATTTGCGATTGATTTCTTTGTGCGGTGGTTTGCAAGTGCCAATTTTAACCCGCAATATTTGCTTAAACCTTTGGTAGTGCTGGATATCGTGGTGGTGTTGATACCGTTGTCCGTGCAAAGCATTTTTCCGTTTGTAAGTGGATGGCAACAGCATTGAATTCATTACTTTTGAACATCACACTGTACTCACTTGTTGTTGTTCCCTGTCTCCTCGAAGCTTTCGGTTGCGAATTCCCCGGGCTTGCAAAATCTGCTCTTGTTACGTATCCTACGCTTGCAACGGGTATTATCTGACATTGACACATTTTCTCGATTCGAAATGGCGCTGGGATTGCCGCCTGAGAGCGTTCGTCCATTTCAGCTGCAGTTGGCGCGTGTCCTGTTGAGTCTTTTCACCCTCCTGAGCGTCTCTAGCGGATTAATTTACACAACTGAGCATGGCGTCAATCCAGACATCCCCGACTACTTTTCGGCTCTCTACTTTGGCCTCACAACGCTGACAACGGTGGGGTTTGGAGACATTGCTCCTGTGACGCCTCAGGGACGATTGGTTGTATGCGCATCCATCTTGGCCGGTGTTGCCGTTATTCCTGCCCAAGCAGCCAGCCTTCTCGACGCCATTCTTGAATACCAGAATGAAGGAAAACTAAAACAATCATCGCTGGCAGAAGCAGAAATAAATGTCTCACGGGTATCCCCCCGAGTATCCGGCGATACTAAGACTAAGATTGTATCACCCAGCAAGGAGCAGGATAAATCCTTAAAAGAAGTAAGAAGTATTGAGGAAACAGTCTCCATGCTTCTTACTTCCATTTCACAGTTGGAACAGAGTGGGGATTCTTCTGTCGAGGAAATTGAGGACATAAGAGAAAGCATCGCAGGTTATGTAAATCTGCGTGAAGGTTTGGAGACTACTCTAGAAAATATCCTGAAGAAAGTGAACACGAAAGAATAATGATAAACCTCGAGAGCCTTCCAGTGCTTGCTGCGTGAAACTCTTGATGGAAGTAGTCCACTTCATATTTGCTTCTGCCTTCAAGCGAATTTGACACATCGCACCAAAGACGAATGGTGGAGTAGGGATCGTATCACCAGGGTCGGCAGTCGGGTCAGGATTCGGTACTCTCCTTCCAGGGCTCTTCAAGTTCTTAGCACTTTGCCGCAGCGCCTCGTGTGGCTGTTGGAAGCACATGCGACCATGATATGATCACGTGCGTTTGCTCTACTTATTTCTGGTCGCATGCATGCGATCATGTGACCTCCCTCCGCTAACTACTAGGTAACGACGTTCTGGAGAATCTGGGTGCGAGCAACCTTCTAACTGCACCATGACTTGCACAGCTTCAAATTGCAATTCTACAAACTATGCAAATATCTAATGTACTCATCACTCAACAACTTTAGTTTAAGAAAAGATTCACAGTCCATAAAAGATATTATTCTTTGATTTATATCAACGTAGGATTGACCAAATACATAAATTTTACTTCACGTCATACCATTGATGCAAGTCCATGACTGCACATCGTTGATCTTCAATCCAATACTTCCCTCACAAAGCCTTGTTAGTCTCCAAATCACTACTGTTCTCCCTTGCGGCATTTATACTAGAAGCAGCAGCACTAACACCAACATCATTCACATCCGCAATGACCCATGCCATCATTTCTTGTGGCGCGCTATCGTCATTGACTCCACCACCATCAACCAGCACTCTCTTCCGGGCATCGCTGTCTTCCCTAAGTGCCCTCCTTTCCACAACATAATGAAATTTCGCTCATCCAAATATCACTCCACTTGGGTCCAGCAGTCATACCAGCTTCAGACGTTTTCTCTGTTCTTCTGGACTCGTATAAGTTACATCAAGATGGGCATACCAAGAATCGGGCAAATCAATTTAATGAGGATTGGCTTCATAATACTTTCTAATCACGAGCGATTGCGTCGAATTTTATAGATAGAATGTACTTTCAGATGTTGTAGATGCAGTATTGGTGGGAGGAACTCAAGATCAAGTACCGTATCTATCATCAAGCATTGGTGTGCGGTGCAAGGGAATGCTACCCTAAGAAGGGCTAAATGATGCTTCAAGTGTTCTTTCATAGTGACTCCCTTGTCACCTGACTCTAGATACGTCTGGGACGATTCCAGAAGACATGATTGCAGATGATTGTGTCTCCAACTGGTACCTCACTTTGCCTACGATATGAGGAATGAGCAATGATATCGTAGTGTGCAAAAACGAAAGGACAATGTGGTGTCACATCATGTAAGTACGATCGGATTTTTTAACATCAACATCAACACGACCAAAATGATCTAAAAGGCCTGGCGATCTTTCTACCACCCATTGCTTCAAGTTCTTTTTTCATGATCAATTAATGTATTGATAGCTATTGATAGCATGCGCATGCCATTGAAGTTGAAGGTTGACATCATCATCTATCGTCAACTCTTTTCATAAAATAAGCATTGCTTTTTGAACCATCTGTAGAAATGAAAGATCGTACTTTACAAGACACTGACATTGTAAGTTAAATGTCATTCCATTCATTCGGATAGTTGTTGTATTTCATCATGTGTGTCCATTCGCTCGTGGCTCGTGTACTATACTGAATTCATTTATCATGTGTCCTTCCCTACTAACTTGATGACTCCACTAAATAAATGCATACTTTCAGCTCCAGTTTATGGACAATGTAGACGTGTTCTACAGCCTATGGGCAGGAGCAATGGTCTTCGGAATGCAGTGCGGATTCGCGATGCTCTGTGCAGGATCATTGAGACAGAAGAATGCCAAGAACATCATGTTACAAAACATTTTGGATGCATGTGGTGGAGCCATTGGTTTCTTCCTCTGTGGATATTCATTTGCATTTGGATCTGGCAACAGTTTCATCGGCTACGATAAGGGATACTTTGCCATCGGAGGATTGGTGGACGGGACCGACTATATTGATTTCTTCTTCCAGTTTGCCTTTGCTGCTTCTTGTGCTACAATTGTAGCAGGTACTATTGCGGAGAGGTGTCAGATGGCTGCATATTTCTGTTATGCCTTTGCATTGACTGCATTCGTGTATCCCGTGGTAGTCCATGCCATCTGGAACGAGGAAGGCTTCCTTTCCACCGCTAATGAGAATCCGTTCATGGGTGTAGGCATGATCGACTTTGCTGGTTCTGGTGTCGTGCACATGACTGGAGGCATGTGTGCACTCATTGGAGCTGTTGTACTTGGACCCCGTCTTGGACGTTTCCACGATGCAGACGGGAAGATACTCGACGAACCCGTTTCATTCCAGCCTCATTCTGTAGCTCTTCAGTGCTTGGGTACCTTCATCCTTTGGTTCGGATGGTACGGGTTCAACGCTGGATCGACGCTTGGTATTTCTGGAGAGAACTATGGTCACGTTGCAGCACTTGCAGCTGTGAATACTACTATGAGTGGAGCTGCAGCCGGCGTATCTGCCATGGTTCTCGATTCTCTCCTTGGCTTTTGGAAGGAGGGAGAGGTACACTATGACCTCACCATGACAATGAATGGAAGCCTTGCTGGTCTTGTCGGTGTCACTGGTGCGTGCGCTGTGGTGCAGCCTTGGGCTGGATTGGTAATTGGCATTGTGAGCGGATGCGTCTATTGCCTTGGATCATCATTATTGATTAAATTAAGGATCGATGATTCCGTTGATGGAGTTCCAGTGCACTTGTTCGCAGGCATCTGGGGATGCATAGCCACAGGTTTATTCGCTGAGCCTGTCCGTACGAAGATAGCATATGGGGATTCGGTAGAGAACTTTGGATGGTTCTATTCATGGGGCAGAGGGTCTGGCGATGCGAATCTATTGTTGGCAGAGGTATGCGGAATTCTGTTTATCATCGCATGGACCTGCGTCATAATGATTCCCTTCTTTAATGTCTTGAACGTGTTGGGATTGTTTCGTATTTCTGCATTGGAGGAGGAGGCGGGCATGGATATCTCAAGGCACAGGGGGTCTGTTTATGATTACAGTGAGCCTGATAAAGATGTCGTCGATGCACTTAATTTGTCCAGGTCTGGACCTCGGAACAAATACAAAGTTATCCAAGGTTTTGCAGAGGATGAGCTCGACGCACCCGGTAAGAACCCCCAGAAGAGAGAGGTTGAAGCTGGGTTGAAGTAGCTTAGTCATATCCTCCAGAGGCGGGCAAGATTGGAAATTAGTTGCTGTTGCATGGCTTGTCTAGAGTCATTAATACTCCAATTATCAACCAGTAGCAGTTTGTTGTAGCTTAGTATTGTTTCGCCACTTAGGCCTTTACTGATTGAAACAGGGTACAGTTGAAGCAAATCTGATGACATCGTTGTATCCACTTGATTGCAATACTATGATGTACATTGTGATTAAAATGATTTGGTGCAATAGGAATAAGTGGTGAAAAAAGAAACAACTTTCAGCATTTGGGAAGGAAGCATCAGAAGAAGAGACAACTTCCGGAGGATCCGAGGATGTTTCGTACATTATTTATAAAATTATAAAATTGCCTCTGCATAATTCTAGAATTTTGCATTAATTCTGTATTTTTATGTGGGAGGATGTCGTCAATGAGACATTATTTATTATTTATGTCGTTTAACTTCTTTCACTTCGTACTACAAGAGGAAGATGTCTCGGCATTCCTTGATGTGGCAGCTCCAGCTAGAGCTACCTACGACAGGTAGTGCTACTACTGTTGTGAGAAAAATGATTGAGCTTTTATGAAGATCTTTCAGAGCATATATTTTACAATCCTCTGTTGTTACTTACCGGTACGAGTACCATACATACGACTATGTATTAAGAAAGTGATATCTATCGCTCCTAACCTATAGTAGTAGGGGGAGCAGCTATGTTTTTGAAAGTTACAAAAAGTATCTGTTCTGACCGCTGGTTTCTGGTGTTGTGAGTTGACGGGTTAGATCTTGGTAGGAAGATACTCATGACTACTACTGTAGCTAGAGCACAATATGAGCCCTAATGCTGACATTTGTGCTGCAGGAATGATTTCTTTTTTAGTAACGTCACGACTAATTGCATCAAAATGATAAGAATGACGTCGTAGATGCAAATCCCAATCGTCAAATAATATGCAATATGAGTATATGATATTGATGTTGGATGAATGCGAAAATACTGATGACACATGCCCTCTATAATGTCAATTCTTCCCCTTTGGACCATGCAATGTCTCATGAACATGTCACCATGATCATTATACCCAAACAGACTTGCAATCAACATATAATCTTATTCCACTTTATTCATTATGCCAGGACGATTTACAGACAGGATAAAGATAAGTGAACGATTATAATGTGCTACTGCACAAGCATTTGAACTTGAAATTGCGAATATCGCTGCAGGAACAACTCACAAAGGTCACAAATGATAATCTTTCATCAAAAAGTGATTATGCGGATGATGATGATGGTTATTGTGGCGAATTGGATGATACGCTATGGTTCATCCTACTGTTATGGTTGGAAAACATTGTTGGACAGATGATGATGATGATGATATGATCCACCAATGCTAGAAATTCCATAGTCGCAACTCTTATAATACCTACCTTGTGCTGTTGATTAGATGCTGACAAAGATCCATAGGTACACAAAGATCCATTTCCACACATATTAGTTGTATGTCGTGCGACGAAAGGTCAGGATTTTGGAAATGTATGGATGTTTTATTAGCACTTTGTGCAGCTTTGTGAAGGAAAATATATCACATGCCACCAAAAAAGTGTGTGTTTTTCAAAAGAGACAGATCTTACGTCATTTCACACATCTTTTGTCTTTAGTCTTTTTATAGCGAGCGAGGCGTTCGTAAATTACAATTGCCTTTCGAGACAACTCTTCTCTAGAATCTCTATTTTCTAGCAAAATAGCTATCGCTCGACGACGGAAACTGACATTCAACATTGATGCTGCCACAAAAACAAAAAACGTCCAAGCAAAGCAAGCAAGCAACAACATGAATTTGTGCAATACAATAAAGGGAATGTGTTGCTACCGTGACAGCGATAAGAAGCCTCAAATGACAGGATATGACACTGACACTTGTGATTATAATGCCTCAGACACAGATGACCTCGGGAAATGGCTAGAAGACACTATCGTTTCACCATCCATGGACCAGCAACCAGAATCCAGAAAAGATCGCACGCCTGGCACATGGATCGAAATCCGCCTCTTCATTTCCTCCACATTCGTCGATACGCATGCGGAACGTGACATTATTATCAGGAGAGTCATCCCAAGCATCAATAGAAAATTGGCTAACAAGTTCATTCGTGTCATTCCAGTAGATTTACGATGGGGGGTGACAGCGGAAGAAAGTATGAATTGCTTCAAGATTCAGAAAACATGTCTCAACCATATTGATAAATGTCGAGGAACTCCAAATTGGACTCCTTGGTTTCTTGGATTAAGAACTCAAAGATATGGATGGGTCCAGGATGAGTACATGAACAGCAAAGGGTTTGAGCAACCCGGATACTTCGACTGGCTCGACAAAATGGATGAATTAAATCGTGGTATCAGTATTACTTCGCTGGAATGCATACATGCTGCCAAAATTCCAAAGACATTGTCTCCAAAGCCAACAGTATTCTTTTACGAAAGAGAAATCATTGAGACTGGCCGACAAAAGATTCCAGATAATATGCGCTGGATCTTTGATTTCGAGTTTGTCGACAAGGAGATTGAGGACCCTGAACTGAAGTTTCAGTATGAGCTCGATGAAGCTGGAGCCAGCCGAAAAGAGACAGATCGAAACAATCTGAACGACTTCCTGAAATCACAAGATCATATTGTCTATCGGAACTACACATCCATGTATTCCCATGCGAAAATTACCACCAAGAAAGAAGGAGCAAAGAGCTACGGAATTGGTTACACTAGAGAATTGCAGTATTTTCAAGAGAAAGTTCAGGCTGATCTCTTCGATGCGATTCTAGAAAATTATGAGCAAGTAGACAACAGCCTAATGGACAAGTACGAATTTGAAATGATTCAACACGAGAATTCCATCAGCGACAAGGCATCCTTGTTTGTCGGTCGCAAAGACTTGATTCAGGCTGCTTCCAAGTTTTTACAACGCCAAGGGAAAGCGAAAAGAACAATGATAATGCACGGGGAACCTGGGTGCGGAAAGAGCGGATTGCTAGCAGCCGTTGCACACCAAGCCATTGAAGATTACCGTACTGTAGGGCACTTTGTGTTTGTCCACGTAGTAGATTGCTGTCCAGGATCGGCAGACTTAGATGTGTTTTTGCGTCGACTAAATGCAAACCTACGTTCCTTCAGAAGGTCATTAGGTGAAAGCAACTTGGGGCACAATCCCCCGTCGGCATCTTCTGATTTGAAAAATGAACACCATGATCTAATCAACGAGTCCGCGAATAAATATCCTGACAAGAAATTCATCGTCATCATCGACGCTGTAAATCAGTTCCATTCGTCAATGTGGGCATGGGATATGTGGTGGTTGAATAATCAAGATGCTCCAAATAACTTGAAGTTCTTAATTTCAACATTGAATGAGGAGAATGGCACATTAACAAATGCAAGAGAAATGTGTCCAGTTGCTGTGTGTCTCCCTGTTTTAGAGATGAGACCTGAAGATTTGAAAGACATGATTCGAGGCAGGTTGGCAAAGTTCAACAAAAAGCTAACAGAGGATGATGCCCCGTTGCTGGGCAATCAAATGAAGCTTCTGATTCACAAGAGTACGTCTCCTCTGTATTTGATTGCTGCCTGCGAGGCTCTGAGAAGATTTGGAGTGTTCGAAAAAGTTACTGAATACCTAAAGAGTCTTCCAACGACAGTTCCAGATCTTTTTGAATTTCTGTTGGATGAATGGTCTAATGAATATGGTAAAAATTTTGTGCAAGACGTGGCAGGAATGATTTGTGTGTCAAAGAATGGGTTGCTTGAGAACGAGATACACGATATTTTGAGCTTCAAGGAGAGGCAGTATGGAATTACCTACGAGGCCAATTTTTCAAGAATCTATGATAGCTTGGCCCCATTTCTAGCTGCTGGAGGTGGTGTGGATATCTAAGATTCTTTCATGATCAATTGAAATTTGCTGTTAGTAGGAAATTTTTGAACCCTGATCTTGAGAGGGAAACCCACGATCTTCTTGATAAGTTTTACCTATCTGTCATCAACACCCAATATGCTGAAGTCCCGGAAACCAAACCTATGGCGTACCACAAACACACGCTGAACCAATTGGTCTATCATCAGTCTAAAGCACATGTTCCTGGTGAGCCCATGGATTTTCTGAAGGACAGTTTGAGGAATGTTTATTTTTTAAGGGAAAGAATGATGGCCGGACAACAACAAGAACTTGATGAGGAGTATGAATTGATCAGTAAGCAGTGTTCTGACAAAGAAGAGTTAGAAGCTTTAGCAGATTGGCGTTCCTTCAGTCAATTGTATTGTGCAAGAATAAAGGAATTTGATGGATTTGCCTTGAACATGGCCAAGAATCAGGCGAAGAGTAGCTATGTTAGAAAGGATGTATCTTTGTTGAGCATCAATAGCTCAGGACTTTATCCACTGCACTGGGAAAATACGCCCAATGACATAGATCCGATGATAGTGAAGTATGAAAGTGGAGGTAAGGCTATTTCTGCGAGCAAAGTTGGCAGTGTTGTTGCAATCGCTGGGAGTCAGTCTCAATTTCTTCACCTTAGTAGTGGAGAGGTCATCCATAGAGTAAATGCTGCAGCCAGTGCAATATTGATATCAGACGATGGAGAAAAAGTTCTCGCAGGATGTGATAATGGTGTGGTCAGAGTGTACGATGTTTCAACTGGAAATTTGGATCTTGAGTGTGTCGAGTGTCTTGGTGAATGTATAGTGTTCGTTCATTGGACTGAGGAACTCATTATAGCTGCTACCGGTTCCCCGGAGGGAGCAATCTCCTGGAATAGCAACACCACACCATCAAAGATACTCGTTGCCAATCGTACCGATGGTTCTACAGTTAGAAGTTGGATAACTGGAGAGCCCGCGTTTCACAGTTGTTTCTCGTCAAGTTTGGAAATGATTTTCACAAGCCATAAAGGTATCATTATCGGGTGGAATCTAGATGGTCAAGAGATAGTTCGGCAAAGTAGTAATCTTGGTAGCGTGGTTTATTCATTGGCTAGTCATGGAACGGAGGACATTATTCTATCCGGATCTAATGATCACATCATTAGAGAATGGAAAATTTCCAAAGAAAGCAAGATGATGAATTTGGTGAATGAAGTCTCTGATTCGACATCTTCCGGATGGGCATACGGTGGAAATTGGTCTGTTTCCTATGATCACACAGGTAATCGTATTCTCTCAACGGAGCCTCACTCACAATCGCTAAGGATCTATCACAAAAATGGATCACTACTAAACGAACTTCGTGGCCATCAAGATTGCATCAACAATATTTCATTGGTCAATGACGGGACTAGGGTAGTCACTTGTGATAGAAGCAACATGAGCATCTTGTGGAAATTACCAGGAAGTACTGTTGGTGAAAGCAAAATGGATGAAAGCAAAAGGGAGAAACTAGACGACAAAGTGCTATGGTGCGCCTTTAATCCTGATGGATCTAAGTATGTCACAGCAGCTGAAGGCATACTACGAATTTTCGACACCAACACACAGACAGTGGAGCACACAAATATAGAGACATGCAATCATTACTGTTTAAATGGACAATGGATGCCAGATGGAAAGCATTTCGTTGTTATTATTGATAGCATTTGGGTCGGTTGGTTCGATTGTGAGCTTCAATTGGTATCTAAGATCATGTGCTTTGAAACCAATGATAGCTCATGTACGGATATAGCAGTCAGTCCAGATGGTACCAAGGTTGTGATCAGCGATTGTAGGAACAGTGCCAGTGAAAGTAGCGCTGCTGCCATCATAGATAGCTCGGATATATTAAACCCATTCAAATGCCAAGTCGTTTCTGACTACGGCGCCCGTATGTTTGCGTGTGATATCAACCAAGGTGGGGAGTTGCTGGCGATCTCTGGGCATGCAGGTACTGTCGTTTACAACCTACACACGCTCGAACGGCAGTACAGTTTCAGCAGTGGATGTTTTTTCGTGAAGTTCAAGTCTGATGACAAATTGCTGTATGAAAGTGATCATAGACTTCACCTGTACGATCCGCAAAAAGATCAAGATATCGCTACTTATAATGGACATGTTGACAAAGTAAACGAGGCATGTTTCTTGAATAATGAAAAAATGATTATGTCAGCAGGCAGTGACGGTACAATGCGATTGTATGATACCTCTACAGGCAAAAACGTATATGGTTTCTTCAGCCATCAGGCCCAGGGATACAATAGCTTCTCTGTGCACCCGAATGAAAAGTTGATCATTGCAGCCGACGAAAATAGGATTCTATATGTTCTAAATACCGAAGACGAGCGTACGAGGATGCGAAAGTGAAAGCGTCTTCTCTCTTGAGTGCGAAAGTGAAAGCTTTTTCTCTCTTTAGAGGATATTGAGATTCCTAAATTTGATTGATGATTGTATTTGCAACTATGTAGTTGTACTCAAAACTAGTTTCAGAGCGTGAATTTGTAATGGTCATTCGTTAAGAAACTATGAAAAGTCATCTATATTTTGCTTCCTCTACATTATTTGTCCATCCGCGCACCAATGATGTTATTATCTGAGCACTCATACTAGACCATACATCTGTCAGAACCAATTTTAGTAATGTGTATTTGTCTACTTTCTTCTCTTGAATTTGCTCTTGGACTTGAATCCATGATGAGCCTTCGCCTTATTCTTCCGAGTTGCTTTATTGGGGTCATATTCAGTGAATTCAAATTGGGACTTGGCCACTTTTGCTTTCTTTGGCTTAGCCTCGTGCGTAATAATTTCATCTCCAAATAAGCCGCTGTCTCCAAGTGCGTCAATTGCGAATGCTCCCTTTTTCTTCTTTGCTGCCTTATCCTTTAATTTGCGTTTCTCCTTGCGCTCAGTATCCTCGTCATGTAAACTTCTTGAATCCCTCTCTTTCTCTTTTTCCAATGCACTATTCTTTTGCGCTTTAGCTGTTGATTTAACTGCGCCCTCTGTCATCACCTTCTTTGTTCTTTGACCTGTTTCCTCAAATTGCTCCATGGCCTCTTCTTGCATGGCAGCTTGTTCCTGCTTTGCTTCTCTCATTCGTCTTTTCTTCCTCGTCATACGATGCATTCCAGTTCCAATCTTTTCCTTGATTTCTTCCTGTTTAATCAGGTAGCGTTCTCTGGCAGAAACCGTTTCCTTTTTGCTCGTGAACCATTCCCTGTTAGGACGTGCCTTGATTTCATCTCCATGTTGGATCAAGTTCTGTGCCTTCATTGCCTCCATATCAGCAATTCTGTCCATGCGAGCCACTGCTTCTGCAGACAATACTTCCATTACATGGGGTTCAAGCGAAATAATCTTGGCAGCAAAGTGCTTCAGAACTGCAGTGGGAATAGTTCTAGACCGAATTGCTCCTGTTGACGACGACGCCTTTCCACGTCCTTTACTGGCCTTGCTCTCCTCCAGAAGTCTCTTATGTTCGGCATCTTTCATGATTGCCTTCATAAGTTGCCTTCTACCTTCACCGATAAGCGTGCATGCTTTCCCAGCCCTTCCAGCACGGGCAGTACGACCAATTCTATGAACATACGTGTCTACAATGCCAGGCATTTCGAAATTAATGACAGCCTCCACACTAGAGATATCTAAACCACGAGCAGCCACATCAGTTGCAAGAAGGATATCAACAGAGCCCTCACGAAACTCTTCTAGTGCCTCTAATCTCTGCACCTGTGTCAAATTACCATGAATCTCTGCACATTTGATACCACATAAACCCGATACGATCATGAGTCTATGCGCATCCGCCTTTGTATCGAAGAAAACAATGACTCTCTTGGCATATGTTCGTGTTAGTAATGCGAGTAGCATAGCTTCACGGTTCACTCCTTCGTTGGATGTGCGTACACGAACAAACTCCTGCTCAAGGCGATTTGCAACTTCAACATTTGACCCTTCGGGTCCATTATGATCAGTGACGTGCACCCTGACTGGACGTTTAAGACTTAGTCGAATGAGATCGTCAACTTTGGTACCCAGAGTTGCAGAAAACAAAAGAGTCTGCCTTTCAGCGGGACATGCCTTTACAATTTCATGAACCTCATCTTGGAATCCTCTAAATGTATGCAATGAATGATAATCATGTGAGAAAAGAACATAGGAAATAATTGCGATAAGTTCAATAACAATGGCATTGTGGATGCACTTACAGATCCACTGTTGAAATAGAAATTGAGAGATGCCAATGATGAAAAGAGTTGTCAGCGATATAAGAAAGGATACAATTATGATATGTGTATATATATATATATGGATATATATATACATGTAAATTCATACGAATGGAAAAAGATTCCAAATGACTTGATGTACTTACACAAACGATCCGCTTCATCCAAAATTAAGAATTCTAAATCATCCAAGTCAACCCCACTGGAATTAGTCAAATGATCAATCAATCTACCTGGCGTTGCCACAATCACATCAGGTCTAGTCCTCAATTCTGCAGCTTGCGCATTGATATTTCTGGCTCCACCAACGATCAATGAAGCTCTCAAATCTGTGAATTTAGCCATTGCGTTCATCATTCCAAGACACTGTGCAGCCAATTCACGCGTGGGGGTAAGAACGAGACCCCTTGTTGCAGCCAATTGATTTTGTTTCTGTGATTTTTGCGTTGATAATCGGATTTTCCCTCCACCGCGCTGTAGAATGCGTTCCATGATTGGCAAAAGAAAGGCTGCCGTCTTTCCCGATCCCGTTTGTGCACTGCATAAGAAAGATTTTTTGGAGGAAGATGTGGGAAGGAAAGAATGAGAAACAGCAATAAAGCAATAAACACGAGGAATTCAAATGCATCAATCGTCGCCATGAAATTCAATCATATTATCAAATGACAAAAGCTCACCTTGCACAAACGTCCCTTCCCGAGAGCGCAATGGGAATAACCCTTGATTGGATAGGGGTAGGTGTAACGAATCCCATGGATGCCACTCCCCTCAATAGAGGCCTCGATAAATTCAATTGAGCAAAGACATCAACCTTTTCATCCTTATTCTTTTGCAATTGTGAGTTATCAAAGTACTTTGCTGCCCTTGCCGCTTCTCTAATGGCATCTTCATCATCAGATTCATCCATTAGTCCATCATCAGATTCATCACCATCATTGTCATTAGAATCATTGTCCAATTGATCTTGAAGTTTTTGTGATCGTTTCTTAGCTTTTGCCTTCCTTTCTCTGACGACGTCTTGATCCATATCTTTTGCTTTTTCAAGATCATCCACTTCATCATCAGAGGATTCATCTCCGCTGTCTGAGCCGTTATCATGTTTATCATCCTTATCTTCGTCGTCGTCAGTGTTGTCATTAGTGTTGCTATCATCATCACTATTACCACTGTCATCATCGTCATCATCATCATTACTATTATCATCACCATCTTCACTGCGAACATCATCCTTTTGTTCTTGGAGCAGCAGCTTGTCATCATCTTCCTTTTGAATTTTGATATTTTTCCTTGCAGCTGCAATGATACTAGCAACGTCAGTCCTTTCTTTGTACATTGCATCTCTGCTGGAATCATTTTGTTGCAATATTTTGAGTGCAGATTTATAGCTCCATGTATTATTACCTGAGTTTGAGAGCAGAGAAGTCAATTGTGTTTCTTGCCCATCTTCGCCCTGATGATTTTGGATGGTGAGTGATGGATGTATGGATGAGTAAAAGCACACAAACAAAACAAAACAAAACAAAACAGAGAAACAAACAAACAAACATGAATAAAGAATAAAAACTTACGAGAAGACCACCAAATTCAAAATCATTTCCAAATTCATCATCAGACGAATCAGAATTATGCGAAGAATCAGAATCATCGGCTGTCTCAATCTGATCAATATTATTCATTTCTGTGTTGGTGATTTCCTTCTGTTCTTTACTGTTGTTATCAATAGCAGTAGCAACATTCGCATGAATGTTGCTATTACCATCTTCTTCGTCTGATGAAAGAAAGTCCAGGTCTGACATTTTGAATGATGATTGTTTGCTTTCTTGCTTGCTTGCGATTATTGATGAAGCAGTCGTAAGTGCAGGAGAGTCCAGGATAATTCAGACTAGTTGTAGGGCAGGTACTGTGATAGATATGGTAGTAATGATTGTATGAACCAATGAGAATGGTATTCAGTTATTTATATGTTTCTTCTTGTTGAAATTGTTCGTAGTTTTTCCGTCATAATTTATTATCACCCATGTTGATTGCATTGCATTCACGACCTTCCTTGCTTGCTTCACCATTCATTCACCATTCAATCGAACTCATCACTCATCATCATACATTTTCATTATTTGGAACATTTGACTGGCTCTCCAAGGCCGGGAAGAAAAACCCACCCTTCCCATGAAAAATGGCTAAAATGGCCTTCCAAGTAGATACCCCGTGGGTACGCACCGTCATTCATACACATTATTTCACGCATCAAGCATTATTTATTGTATTTCTTCAATTATTATTTATTATTTAAGCTGCGAAGTAAACAATCTACGTCACATCGTTATGTGTTCACAACACGTCAATATATGGTATTATTGTATTTAACGGAATAGCCACATGCTGACTTGGATGTGTCGGCTCGAAGCAGCAGACGCCCAAAACATGCTGTTCCGGTTGATTTTTAATTTCTTTGGACGCCGCAGACACAACGGAGCAGATGATCGAAGATTGGCTTCGCGTGCATTTAATATTTAATAATATTGTCCGATTGCATATTTCTATAAATTAATAATTGGCACCCACTGCACCGTTCGCCTTCCCATTGATCCACATTCATTTCGATCATCAGTACTAGTATTAGTACCAGCATCAACAACACAAACAGTGTGCATCCTCGAGTGATTTCCAATATTCGACACAGAATGAGCAGCAACCAAATTATTGGTGCCGGTCATAAAAGACCAAGATCGCCACAGAATTCATCCCAATTGCAGCCAAGATCGTCTCTTACCGCTTCAACAATATCATCATCATCATCGTCATCGTCGGTGGGTCCTTCCTCGTTGGTCTTCCATTCTCTTTCGCGATCATGGCTTCAGGCTGCACAAAGAGCAAGGACACACCCGGAAGAAGCACAATATGGATGCACTTCTTCCGCTAGAGCACCTCTCAAATTGACTCCTAGTAATGGTCAGGCTTCCTCCGTTTCGACACCATTGGCCATGGCATGTCGTTATGGAGCTCCACCTGATACAGTTGAAGCCATCTTGCAAGCTGATTTCTCCATGGTCAGAAGATGCATACCTAACCGGGGGACACCCCTCCATGAAGCTATTATGGCCTTTCCTAAGCAACCCCCCAAGGACGATGCTAATATTAATGTTGATGTTAATACAAGTGGTAATGGTAATGCCATTAGTGATGGTAATGTCAATGACAATATCAACAGTACCATCAACAGCACCGGTACCACGCAGAGTCGTAATCACGAATCAGTGGAACATGATGCCTACTGTTCATACGTTCGGGTCATTCGTCTCCTGCTTCAGGCTGATGAACACCTTGCAGATACTACCAACCAAGATAATAATGGAAGCAACGGCTCAAGTTTAACAGACCAATCCCTTCTGAACCAGATACAGCAGCAGCAACTGCAACTGCAGAACAACCATCAGAGGGCTACTCTAGTTCAAGATGTTGATGGTAATGTACCATTGCATTTATTAGTCAGGC
>Ga0306864_1000543_pt1 | contig 17194 bp, 14 predicted proteins | sample AntRauTorckE5430_FD_190448 | JGI IMG/M metagenome (GOLD analysis project Ga0306864, IMG submission 190448) | Saline lake microbial communities from Rauer Islands, Antarctica - Metagenome Torckler E5 #430 (v2) (version 2) | ecosystem: Environmental > Aquatic > Non-marine Saline and Alkaline >...
GTTTTTGTCCATCATACAATTGCATTCGTAATCTTCATAGAACTGTTCATAATATCCACATACGTCACTCATCTCTTCCGCAACATTTTGTTTGGCAATCTTGACCATATACCCAATACCGACACCATAAAATATAAGATTACAAAGCAATCCAACGGAGAACATTCCTATTTTCCACCTCCTAGTCTTTATTTGAAGCGAAAAGATCATCATTCCCAACATGAAACCACCAATCAATCCTCCAACGTGCGCTGCCCAATCCACAACTTTTTTGAAATGCGTGATAATGATTCAAAGAATGTTAGAAAAATCCAAGACATGCGCATATCTTGATCGCATTTGAATTTGCACAGCACTTACATGGAATGAAACTGAAGACCAAAATTAGAATCACACTGCATAGAGTTGATGCAAACTGCTCGCACAAAATAGAAAAGCTCAATTCCCTAGCATCAGTCTTGGTACTCTCCCTGCATCGGCAAAGCGCTTCGGCAATCTTGGCACCAAATAATCCACAGACAGCACCTGAACTTCCGACACCGATGCTATTGGGAGAAATAATTACACTCAGAATGCTCCCAGAGCCTGCACTGCCCGCGTGGATGAAGAGCCAAATGAACATTCCCCATTCTCTTTCAAAGAAGGCACCTGTGTCAAGCTGTACTGCTACATTGCATAGCAAGTGAAAGATACCGGCGTGGAGCATGACGGGAGAAAATAGTCTCCAGTATTCCCCATCGTATAAAATATTATAGGAGTTCTTGCCGCCCCAGTACGAGAGAGCATCGGGGTAAGGCCCCACCATTGGATTGATCCTCATTGGAGCAACGCCGCACTGGATCATCATTCCGACTAGAATAATAGTCTGTGCCACTGAGAAAAGAATGGATAGATATCCTCTCTTTTGTTTGACAACGTATACTGGTTCACCTTCGATGTAGAGAGAATAATCTTCATCAGTTTGATTCTTCTCATCTGCTAGTTTATTTGATTTCTTCTGAATGTGTTCGATGTCGTAAGAATTATCTGTTTTGTTAGTGTTGGTAGGAGATACGAAGCCTATGTTCTCTCTTTCATCGGTTTGATTATTTGGAAATCGTCTGTTTGCCTCACTGGACGAAGTAAATTCCTCAGATGATTCATCTTGGTTGCTGTGATTACGCTTGAAAAATTTCATGGTTGCCTCGTCGCTAAGGTCGGTATGTTTACTTGTATACGCTTCTAGGTAATTATGTTGCTAATGATGGTGCCGTATCTTGATCCAAGTCGTTTGTAACTTGCAACTACTTTCTTGTCTTGTGAAGAAGGAAGATGGAAACACGATAAGAACTCTCGCTGATGATTTCGAAAGAAAATAGAAAAACGAATGAATTTGCGCTTTGCGCACTCCGATAATTTGAACGAATGAATTTAACGGGTGAATACCGTTTGATATAAACATCATATTTACAGATATTTACGATATGGATTACATACTATAATACATATTGTATTGTCTTCTAGACTTGCCATAGGCGTTCCTCATTACACTCATTCAGCGTCAAGATCGTTTTTTATCTTGAAATTTCAGTAAGTGTAGTTTGAATCGTTCAAAAATTCCTAAAGGTAGTTTACTTCTCCGTGTTTCGACTCTTCATCGCTTTCCCATTCATATATCCTAAACCACTAAAGACCGTCGTTCCACAAGTACTATAACAAAGAGCATCCATTGGTGTTATATCAATCATCCCTACACTCACCACCTCTCCCAAAACCCCACTATCTAATCCAGTCGCCATTGCTAATCCCATCCAAATCGTTCCAAATTGTAGACAAGTATTTACCTTGCTCGAAGTCGAAGGACTGATCTTCAAAGGAGTTGCAGAAGGATCAACAATATTATGCCCTCCCCCTTCCGATGCTTTCTGTGCCAAATGATACGCCATTCCAACGAGCAAAATGTCCCTGCCCATCCATATGCCTGTACAAAATAATGGAATGATGCCAGCATATCCCATACTCACAGCAATGGCATTGATGAATATTTTATCTGCAAGCGGATCCAGGTAGGTTCCCAAATTAGTCTTTTGGTTGTATTTTCTAGCCACGTACCCATCTAGCCAATCAGAAAAACCTGCTAATACGCATCCCGTAATGGCATAGTTATATTGATGGTTAATAATGAGCTGGCATAGAATAGGTGTTGACAGTATGCGAGAGATGGTAATGATGTTTGGGATGGATTGAGCTTGGGTGTAGAATGCAAAAAGTTGTCTGCTGGTTGCATGCGATAGGTAAGAGCTGGAATCATCTTTTTTCGTTTCTTGCTCGTCCTCGTTCTTCGTGCTGGGTTGCTTAATTTTTGTTTCGGGTCCATTGTGTTGATGCCTTTTTTGAAATGATGACTTCCAAGAATAAAATGTTGTCCTTGCGTTGTTGGAATAACAATTCAATTCCATAGTAGATATCGAGATATATTGATTATCAACCTGGTATTTCTTGCATTGTGGACGACGTCTTGTGGAAGATGACTGAAGTCTATTTGTGGCCCTTCGGAGGTTCTTCGCCGAGCCAACACCATTTCGTCCAATGACAGTTGTGGCAATCCGGGGAAAGGTCAACTCTATTAGCACAGCACTCATTTGGATCGGGAAATTATTTTGTTAGATAGCGCAACACAGGAATTGTATTTGGTTTTCCGGTCGTTTGGATTACAAATTACAAAATACAAAAGAGAGGTACCTATCCTTGAAACTAATAACCTGTCAGACCGATGAGCCTTAGTTCAATTTCCGTTGCTGTTTAAAAAAATAAAAGGAAGGCAAATTTTATTTCAAAACTGCTCGCTCGTCGCTCGTCGATCGCTGCTGTTGTAAAAGTAAGAAGAAGTAGATGAAGATGAAAGATGCAGTTCTCGGTCGGTTAGGCATTTGTTTTCAATCAATTTAGAAAGCAATTCTGAGTGAACTGAATTTGTCTCTCTTGCTCTCTCACTCTCGACCATCATGCAAAAGAGAAGATTCCGCATCTCCAAGGGCTCAGATATGCAACTGCCTCTCACGACATCGGACACATCCAAACAGACCACATCCTTTACCGGCAACAAGAAGAATCGGATGCACAAACTTAGAACTCGACATGAAAAAAGGAGCGGAAGCTCTTCGTTGCTCACCTGCGTCCTTTTCCTATCTGTCACAATCTTGATCGGTTTCCTGGTGTCCTATAAATTTGACTTTGTCTCTCATCATCCCATAATCAGTTCTGCCAGTACTGTCGTGGACGCATCAAAAGATATAATCTCAAGTGCAGTCGGAGGAGTCGGGGGAAAAAATCAATCCTTGGCCCAGTTCAAGATATTGGAGAAACCTCTTTCTCATGCGAAATTGGTAGGATTGTATTTTGCTGCATCTTGGTGTGGCATGTCCACGCCTGTGTCGGAAACGCTTGAAAAACTTTTTAACCCAAATGAAAATGGTGCAGATGCCGATGCTGATGCAACTCATTTGTCCAATCGTATTCTCACCTTGCAAGATATTGACAATGGAATCCATAAGGATTTTAGCATTGTTTACATTTCATCTGATCATTCGGAGGAGGATATGGTGGATTACACAAGATCTAGCTGGATCCCCGTTCCATTTGACAATCCAGATCGCAATGACCTCAAGAAACATTACAGGACATGTGCAGAGGTAGAAATGGAAGAGTTGGAGATTAATCCGCGTAGATTTCACATCCCCACTCTGATGATTGTGGATGCCGTAACTCATGGAGTCATATCTACTAACGGGGCAGAGGATTTGGAAGAGTATGGCGATGGAGTACTAGATCATTGGCTTGAGATCCAAACATTGACAAGGGCATTGGAGGACAAATACGATGAAGAATAGAAGACTGACTTATAATGCTTCAAGTGCGAAGGCTTAAATTAATATTGGGTGGCAATGACTCATCATCACGAAATGACACAATTTTGATCTTGCTTAGCATGCGCTTTTTCAATTTGTTTCAGTCCGGACTCTGCATTCTTGTTAGCATTCTCCATATGGACTTCAACTTCGTCTACTTGGTCCTGTTGATAACTTACGATATTTGCAAGATCCTACGCACCAGTGTGGTTACAAAATGAGATATAAACTCATCAACGTGCACTGCATCATTGACCTACATAAATAACGTACCTTGTATATTTCATTCACTTGATGCATACCCTTATTAATCTTCCGAACCTCCTCGTCTCTCTCTCTCATAATCTCTTCAGTAACCCTATCATCCTTCAGCTGCATCTGCAACATTTGATTTTCCTCCTCCATCCCTTCCTCCCAGTGCTTCCTTCCATTCTCCTCCGCTTCTCGCCTCCTTTGTAATTCCTTCCTTTGCGCATTTTGCTTTGCTTCCAGTTGCAAATTTTTATATTTTGTTTCTACCCAGTGATAATCCCGGGTGAGCTTAATGTGCGTAGCGCGGTTTTTGGATGCTTCCGTCCGAGGCATGGATTGTAGTTTTTGTTCGAGTTCTCGTAAGGTTGTTTCGATGTTGTTTCCTAGTTGACGAATCACGTCTATTTGTACTTTGAATCTGTGCAGATGTGGATGTGGATGTGAATGTGGATGTGGATGTGGAAGGTAGAGGATAAGATTGGTGTGGATGCGATAAATATGTTATATCTAGGTTGAGACCAAAGGCGTACTTGGATCAAATATTAGAAACGATGAAAATGCACCACTTACTGTTTTTGCAAGAGTGGACCGTCGGGTTCGGCACCAATGTTATTGACAATGTTGGAAAGAATTCCCACGTTTTGCTGAGAGGACAAAGGAGCAGAAAATTATTAAAAATTTGTGCAATCAGTCAAAATGCCAAAGCTCACGGAGAAAGAAGATGGCATTGAAAAACAACTAAGTCTCGCTCACCTGATATTGGAGAATGGATTGACTAGCGGAGGTGTAATCGTCTCGTTTTGATGAGTTGCCTTGTTGTTGGGAAGCGGATGGTGCACCAAACCCATTCGCAGTCCCACTTCTGGCGATAGGCCGAGTTGCTCCTCTCTTTCCAATATCTTGAAATGACATGATTGTAATTAATATGTAGCTATTTACTTGAGGGGTTGCTGAGTTTATTCGATAAGGTGTCGTGATGCAAAAGACAATATGATATAATAGTGTGCAATTGAGAAGAAGTTCCTTCTTGTCGCTTTTCATTATTTGATGCAAGTTTGCAACGCGTCGTGTATTTTTTGTCGAACAAAGAGGAGTGAGCGTCTGATTGATAAAATCCTTATCCTTCATGGTTCTGGTTTATGTATCGTGTTTCCGACGACGATGGGCTAAAAAGATGATGGCTGTTGAATCTTGGATCTTGGTTATTAAAGATAATGATAAAAATAAATAACGGTTGTACAGCTCTGCTTCACTATTCACTCCGTAGTCCCGTAGGTAGTCCCTCTAGGTCCCTCTATTACCCCATACGATAGGAATACAGCAGGTCGACTTGTTCTATTGATAACATAAATCATATTCTTAGAGAATGCTTATCGTACATATTTCTCTCACCTGAAACCTTGAAACAAAATGTCCATGGATCCGTCACTCCTTCAAGTAAAACCTGGAGTCTCACTGCGATCAGACTTTCTATTAGTTCCTTCAAAATCAGCATTACTCATTATTGATGTGCAAGATTATCTCTCCTCACCCCCAAGCAATTACTCTGTTGATTTCCCGAACTATCTCTTTGACACAGCACTGCCAGATGCCATTTCGAACATTGCCAAGCTTGCCAAGAGCATGCGAACCATCCGAGATTCAGCATGCGAATGCGCTTCTGACACAAACGGTTGCGAAATAATCATCACATACCTCGAAGCACTTACTGCTGATTGCAGAGACATATCTCTTGACTATAAACTATCCGGACCAAAATTGGCCAGGCTGCCCAATCCGTCGAATAAAGCTGCATTTGCAACATTGCCAAAAGATCTGCGTCCGTGCTTGAAAGGGAAAGGTGACATTTCTGTCCCCAAAACAAGCTGTTCTGTCTTTCAATCGACCAACATCCGCTATATTTTATCCAACCTTGGTATTCAACAATTAATTATTTGCGGTCAGCTAACAGATCAATGTGTAATGAGTTCTGTACGAGATGCAGCAGATCTTGGCTTCTTTGTGTTGGTTGTGGAGGATGCATGTGCTGCATTGTCGAAGGATGATCATGAGAGGGGCGTATTGGGGATGAAGGGATTTGCGAGGACTGTATCGACAGAAGAAGTGATGGATGAGTTGTCCTTGTTTTTGTCCTTGTCTAGCTCTAAAGTTGAAATTAAAGAGCCGTCGAATGATGAGTGTTCGCAGGATTTTGAGGCAAGTATTGTTCGAAATAAGGGTTGCGACGCCATCAACTTGCTAGAGGTCAATGCAGCATCTTTATGGACGCCGTCTTTGGACTCACAAATGTTTGGAGCTACACATACGCTTTTGAATATTCTGCAATGTGCCAATGTTGATTTCCTTAGATTTGCTTCTATCGATATCTCAAATAACGTAAGAACTAAGACTGTGCCAATCAAGATACTTCAAACCCAGAGTGGACTTGCGTCGACTTTGCATTCTGTTCTAGATGACCAGGTGAACATCGCCAAGGTATGTATGGCTGGAATGCCATCTTATGGCGATGTCATTATTCCAGGATCGGGTATCAGCGCTAAGGATGTGCTCGTGATCAAGCCTGATTTGAACTTTCTCAAGATTCTTCCGTATTCTCCAAGGTCGGCCATGGTCTTTGGAACAATGCATGATCAAAGGACAGGAGAACTTAGTCCGTTATGTACAAGAGGGCTGCTTGCCCGCGTCCTTCAGACTGCAAAGGAGAAGTTTGGTATTGGATTCACTGTTGGAATAGAACTTGAATTTTGTCTCATCAAGGCTGATAAGCATGAAGAACTTGTTCCAGTTGATACATCCCTATTTGCAAGTGCAACGACAATGAATGATCAACAAGACTTTATTAGTGACGTGTATGCTCATCTTCAAACGCAAACTATTGAAGTGGAGTGCATTCACAGCGAATCTGCCCCTGGTCAAATGGAAATCGTGCTGTCGTATAACTTTGATGTTATGAGAGTAGCCGACAATGTTATGCATGCAAAGGAGACTATCAAGTGCTGTGCAAAACGTCATGGAATGAGAGCAATCTTCAAACCCAAGGTTTATAACAGCCAAGCTGGGAATGGGATGCACGTTCACTGTTCACTCCGAGGTCTTAGGTCAAGTGATCCATTCCACAATACTTTTCAAAGTGACGTGCCATTCTCAATCAGTGAAATTGGTCAATCTTTTCTTGAAGGGATATTGTGCCATCTTAAAGGATTGCTGTGTTTGACTATACCCAGTACACATTCTTTCTCGAGAGTAGGTCGAGGATGCTGGACGGGATATGCGGTTGGCTGGCAAGTAGAAGATAAGGAAAGTCCATTGAGGGTATGCTTGAATTCAAGAACTCAAAAAGCAACAAATGTAGAGATGAAGCTGATGGACAGTACATGCAATATTCACCTCGCCCTCGCCTCTATTCTTTGGTCAGGTCTAGATGGCATTAATAAAAAGATGATGCTGCGTCCAATGCTCGACAAAATAATTAAAATTCAGCTATTGCCAGCGAGTCTTGAAGATAGTCTAGACTGTCTTCGTAGAGATGACATGCTGAGCGAGCTTCTCGGTGAGGAACTACTGAACGCCTATATCACTATTAAGAAAGCTGAAATTGAGTATTGTAATAGTGAGCTTCTAACATTGACTCAGATTGTATTGAATGATGTGAATAAATGAGTACAGCTCGGTCGAATCAAAATGATGTTATGGTGGTACGCAAGGGTTTTGGTGCAAATAATGTAATCGCGATAATGTGTAATGTCTTTGAAGGATGGTAGATAATACACGCATCAAATCACGCCTGTCTCGTCATAAAAAATAGTTTGTTAGTTACATCTTTGTTATGCTCGAAGACAGGCGACAAAACATTTGCTCTGAATGTAAAATTTTATTAATATGTAAATGCATTACCCATGTGTTTGTGTATTATGTATAATGCGTTCGTACAAACACTCAACTGGTCGTCCAAAATTTGTTCAATGCTACTTATTTGTCTCTTGCATCTCAACCTGATATAAATAATCTAAAAGCTTCCTTTGGGCTGAAAGCTAGCAGCTGTTTTTTTGTCAGTCGCGATACACTCCTCAACTATTTCATCAGTGCATGCCATTCTAATTCTTTCACTTGTTGCGGGAATAGCCATCTCAAAATAGCCATCTACATTGAATTCAGCTCGAGCAGCTTTTATGGCATTCTTAATTGCGTAGTAGACGCTTGAGCCCAGAAAGAATGGGGGCTCTCCAATAGCTTTACTACTGTGTACTGCAAAAGGGTTGTCGACATTTTCCATGAGGGAAACATTAAAAGTCTCCGGAACATCATTAAAGGCGGGGATTTTGTACGTTCCTGGTCCAGTGGTGAACATTCTACCTCTTGGGCGAACCCAAGTGTGGTCATCATCGCCGTAGATCAACTCTTCCATAGTTGACCAACCCATGCCCTGAATAAATGCTCCCTCTATCTGTCCGATGTCTAGGGCAGGATTGATACTGCGCCCAACTGTGACTTTTGTGAGTAAAATAGAACAAAAGAACAAAAAGAATCAAATTAAAAGGATCAAGACTTACCGTCAACAAGGACATCTGATCTCAAGGTTTTATGATTCCCAGTGAGAACATCAATTTCAACTTCGGTGTAAGCGCACCCTTGTGTGAAGTAATTGAATGCATGTCCTTTCCAAGAATTCTGTGGGGCGTTGTCAGGAAAATTCTCAGGCTTTTCGAGATTCCAATCATATCCACATCTTGAATTGTCGAGGGCAAAGAAACCATGCGCCGACAAATCAATTCGATCGAAAAAAGCAGCTTCGGCAATATCCTTCAACGATGCACTTTCAGACATTTTCTTACGAACGGGTTCCAACCGTTTCAGGATTTGAGTGCATGCGTCAAGAGCCGCCATTCCTGTAAACCATGGCAATCATGAGGTTGATACATTTAAAGTCAACATTTACTACACCAAGGACAGAATATAACTTACCATACATGTCTGTTGACGAAGATGCTGCTGTGGGAATGGTGTTGGCTACTTTGTCCGACGATGTATCATTGACGTACACGTCACCAAGAGGTATTTCAAATGCCTGGGCCACAATTTGACATACTTTAGTGTGCAGCCCTTGCCCCATTTCAGTACCGCCATGACTTACAAGTACTGTCCCGTCTGTGTATAGATGTACGAGTGCCCCTCCTTGATTCATATATTTTGCTGTGAAAGCAATTCCAAACTTTGTAGGTAGAATATTAATCCCTCTCTTTTTGTACTTGTGCTTAGCATTGAATTCTTCAACATCACGACATCTTGAATCATAATCTACTGCATTGCATAATTTCTCAAACATAGTTGGGACATTCCACTTTCCTGCAAATTGTTCGCCCATGATCATTCCAAACGGAGTTGACTGTCCTTCAGAATACATGTTCTGCTTCCTGATTACGTCACCTGCAATACCGCATGCATCAGCGAGATGATCAATAACATGTTCACATGCAGCTAGCCCTTGCTGTTTTCGATCAATTATAGATACGTATTAGAGTAAATCTTGACGATTAGAATAAGGGTAGAAATAATCAATGATCAACTCACCGGTCCGCCAAAGCCACGAAAAGCGGTATGTGGTGGTTGGACAGTTTTGGCTGGCACACCTTCAGCGTGAAATTGAGGCCAATAGTAAGGTCCGTCCACATGGAATAGTGCTCTGTCCATTATAGGTCCGCTTAAATCGAATGCACTGCCTCCATTAGAGTAAAGTTTTACATTAAACGAGTTCAATTTCACGGACTGGTCTTTTTTGACGATGACGCTTGCTTTGTATTTTGCAATGAATGCGTGCCTATAGATAGTCGATTTGTAAGTACAGCAAAAAAACGAAACTGCTCGCTTATCAATTTGATTTAAAATATCTCACCTTCCTCCAGATAGTGCCATATCAACGTCTCGGCCGAGGGTTAATCGCACTGGTTTACCACTCAGCTTAGCTGCAACAGATGCCGCACATGAAGAGAAGACGTTTCGTGTTTCCTTTCCGCCGAATCCACCTCCCTAATATGCAGAAGACTTGAATTTAATACACAGAGTCGTAAAATAGATTTAGAAAGCACATGAAACTTACCATTCTCTTCATTCTGACAACAACTTTAGATGCATGCATATTAGCAGCACTTGCACAGTATTTTTGAGTTTTAGTTACTGCTTGGGTTGAGCAGTAAATGGTAAGATCTGTACCCGCATCCGAGGGAACCGCAAGTGTTGAATTGGTTTCCAGATAAAAGTGTTCTTGCCCACCGCACCGGAAAGTTCCACTAACCTCAAATACCTCGTCGCCATCGGTGACGATAGAAGGAGAAGATCTGTCAATTTTGTGTCTAGCAAATTCATAAAAGCTTTGTGCTTCAATCGCGTCTTCAATGCTGACAATGGCCTTCTCTACAACTTTGCCATATTTAACATTGGTTGATCGAGCTCCTGCTTCACTTGCTTCCAAAGTTTCGGCGATACAAACGCCAACAACTTGACCTACAAAGTGCACACGTTCTCCAATAGGTAAGAAAACAAATTCATCGTGCATGATGGGTCCCAATATGTTGTTACCTCCAAGCTGTTCAATGTCTTCGTGTGTATATACAGCAATGACACCGGGAGTTTCCAATGCAATGGCCGAGTCTATTGACAAAAGCTCTGTGTTACAAGTCGTTGCCATGATCAAACTTGCATGGAGTGAACCAGGAGGAAGAGGCACATCATCAGTGTACAAAGCTTCTCCTGTACAATGCAGGGGTCCAGATGCGTGGGTTGCGGGACTTCCGACCTCGTCCTTTCCTTTTTTTGCCTTTAGGACTCCTGCTGCAATTGATCCTTCTTTATTCTTGCTCTCTAAGCCGTTGTACGATTTTGGTGTAGGAAATACCTGAGTTCCTTGAATACTTGGCTTCACTTCATCCATGAAGGAGTCTCCAGCACATTTCTCTTTCTCGTCGATGATTGGGGCCTCGGGAAGATTGGTAAAGTTGGAATAAGTCTCAGCATTTTCAGAGATCTTCACTAAATCGGACCGCACCATCTCTACCACATTATAATAAAATTTGTGAAGAAATGAGGATGCGAGTGTCATACGATATTGAGCTTGCCCACCTGGAACATCGTCTGGAAGCTGCACCTCTTTAATTAGAACCTTCCTTGCAGCAGTAAAAGTTTCCATCGACAAAACTTTATTCTTCAAAAACAACTCCGTCTCTTTGGCCATGATTGTTTTTGGTGCTAATCCTCCGAATGCGATACTGCACTCTGTAATTGTGTAAGCCCCATCATTTGGAGCAAGAATAATCCTCATTCCTGCAGTGACAATGGAAATATCGTCTTCGCGGCGCCGAGCCTGCTTGAATGGGACAATGTACTCAAATAGTGGTGCTGCTCTTGGCACTTCGATAGCTTCAACCAATTCATTTGGCTTCAAGTCGACAGTTCTGTAGCTGACAAAAAAATCAGGAACTGCTACCTTCCTCCTTATCACTACACCCTCATCATTACACGATGCAATGATCAACTTCGCATTCATACAAGCCATCATAGGATTCATATCAGAAATAGGCGATGCTGTGGCAAGATTACCACCAAGACAAGCAACATTTCTGATTTGAGTTGATGCAAACCATCGCAACATATCGTGGATAGGTTTGGCAATGCGATCAAAATCTCCTCCCAACATTTCCGAGCATTTGTGCTGAATAGTACTTAAAGGCGTACACGACCCAATTCTTAAATGGTCGGTTTCCTCCGATATAGAAAAAATAGAATCAATTGATTGCGATGGGGCAATGAGCCGTGGAATCACTGAATGCTTAAACTTTGTTTCAATCCCTACCTCAGTATTGCCAACCACGATCTTGCATTCGCCGTTAAATTGATGCAGAAGAGATAGAAATTGGGATAATGTCGTGGGTTTGAACCAAGTTCCAGATTTGTTAAATGTTCTGTCTACAACCATCAATGGTGTAGAGGGTGGAGACATCAGCTTCTCAGGAAACATGGAATCCGGTTGGCTCAACCATGCATCGGGATTCTTCAGGAATGAATCTTTGTACTGTGAAAGTTTATCCACGCTAGAGGAGCAGCATGTAGATGGTACACCCTCCTTCTTAGATTGTGCATCCTCCTTCTTAGATGGTGCATCCTCTTTCTTCTCTTCGGCAACATCCGCAACATTACATTCCATGTCACATACTTCACGTTCAGGGCACTCGCGACATGCAGTTCCACAGGGGCCATGCGTGATGCTATCATTGTCGGTACAAAGTGATTTTGCTGCATCCCAAATTGGTCTGTACCCGGTACATCGGCACAGATTACCATCTAGATGCTCTTCAAGATACTTTTGAGACGGATTGTTCGCAAATAAGGAATAGATTGCCACAACAATGCCAGGAGTGCAAAAACCTGAGAGGACGAGAAAGGAGAAATGGGATGTCAGCATAAATAAGATTCCCACTATGAATACACACATGTCAACCACTAGTCCTTACCACATTGACTGCCGTGCATGTCAACCATTGCTTCTTGGATTGGATGCAGCTTGTCCCCCCTGATCGTTCCAACTCCCTCAACAGTTGTTATATGGAATCCATCCGTGGCCAAGATTGGCATCAGACATGCATTCACAGAATAATGAAGTACCTTGTCTACACTGGTATCATATCTAGAAACCATCACGGTACAAGCTCCGCATCCTCCCTCAGCACAGCCAAGTTTCGATCCGGTCAATCCCATTACTTCTCTAAGGAATGTGAGAAGGGTTTGGTCGGGCCGAGCTTTCGATGCCAGGTGAATAGGAACTTCTTTCCCATTGACGTGCAGGAGTGGTGAGGTACGATACCCTCTTTGTTGGAACGATGAGATGAGTTCCACATCTTCATTCTCATAGGTAAGTGTACCCTTGATTGCCTTAAGTTTCATATTGTAGTTGTGGTAGGTTGTGGTTACAATAGTTTTGTGAGATTAGGGATTACAGTCAGTCTTGATGTTCTTTTTTGAATTGAGCATTATGGGGCTCCAGTTGATTTGCTGCTCGAGTTTGAAGCGAACTTCGTGAGATGCATCAGAAATTTGATGTCACAGAAGACAAACGAACATTCAAATTCTGGCACTAAATGAAAATTTGGTAAGGCCTTTTAGTAATGGAATTAGTCTACGCAGTCAAATCATTCGAAATTAAAATTTACTTTGACGTCAATCAAGTCAGTGTCATTTGGATGAAGACGTGAAGACATCATAAGTAATTGTCATGATATACGAAACAGCTCGAATCGTAAAAAGTGACCATGTGGATAGACGAATGCAGGAAGTAATTAATCGATTTCGCATAGACCATTTTAGGATTGTGGCTTTTGAAAGATTCAAAGTTACTTTAAACTTCAAGAGAGGGGTCTTGCAGTGACGATCCATGCGCAGATGCAATGCTCGTTTGCTAGGTGGTATATTTTATAAACTGAATAACACGCATAAAGGCAACAATGCCTTCATAACTGCGCAAAATTCACATCCAAAGAGAGAAAACCTTACAATTCCTCTCCCTTCTCGTCAAGGTTTTCTTCTGTTTCATCGTCAGCAATATCATCCTCTACTTCATCTTCCCACTCGTCAACCTCCTTCATAACAACTCCATATTTTTTCTCTAGTTTCTTATAAAGCTTGTTGACCTTGCCTCTGTACTTATAACAAGTGTAGTGCGCGTGATGCTGATCTCCATCGTTGATGGTATTTGGTGACGCACGTTTGTAGTATGCCAGTATCTTCTGAGCGCAACGCTCTCTGTTTCTTTCATCGACGTATGACTTTGTCATGAATCCTCCAAAGAATACAATGGCTCCAACAATTCTGATCCAAAACCACAGTGTAGATGATCTTGCAGCTTTGGTTGCCTGGTCGATGGATTGTCTTTAGGGCGAAAACGGCATACTGATTAGATGATTGTTTTTGTGCAATCTCCTTGCAAATGGAATAGGGAAAAAAATGGGAATAAAACTTACCCATCACTCGATAGAGTCATAGACATGAAGCCTACAGAATCTAGTGTCAGCTCCAAAGTAGAACTCTCAATTGCGAATTTGTGTGCTTCCTTTCCTTCTTCCTCCTCCTCTTCGTTACTGACTTGTGTCAAAGGTGTAGCATCGTAACCACAGTCTCTCCATTTACCATTCCTGTCAAATCTCTGCACAACCTTAATTGACAAGGCAAGGGCAGCTTCCTCTCTCAAGGGATCATGCTTAGCCTTCGTCCATTTTTCGCTTTCCTCAACGAGTTTTTCCATGTCATTCAATAGCAGGGGGTCCTTCCGCAATGCAACACATTCAGCTGCAGAAAACTCAACTTTGTAAGGACCAGCTGGTACTCTACGGTCGTAGTCAAAAATAACCTTGGGCTCAGTCCAGGTGCCCTCTTTATCACCTGTGAAGTTGTAAGCTACTCCTACAGCACATGGTGATACGTTCTTCACAAGCAGACTAGTTCTTGATTTCTTGCCCTCGTCATCTTCTTCCGGGCTCATTCTATTATGAGAAACGCCTGCTAATACAGATGTGCCCATTGCAACAGCATCTTCTTGTGTAGACATAAAATCCATCTTTGTGTTCCATACAATATCTCCCTTGATACCATTGAGAGACTTGAGCATTGCATCTTTGAGCTGCAGTTGTTTCGCAATCGTTCCATAAGTGACTACAGCACAAACTCCTCCATCATCCTCGAGCTCGGGACAAATTTCATCCACAATATCACTGAGTTCTACAAATGCCTTATTCACAATGGCGACAGGCTTAGAATGCTGGTAAGCAACAGTGGAAACAACTCTGAATTCTCCAAAAGGACAATGTGCGTTTCCCTTTCCAAAGCTCGCATTGGGGCTCTTTATTTGAATAGCTGTAATTTCTACACCATCCTCAGTCATACCTGCCATGATCACCAGTGGCATATAGGATGCATTTGGAAGAGTCTCTTTACGCTTTTGAGCTTCCTCAATCTTCTTCCCATGGGCTTGATAACATTCCATGAGTGCACCATACAAACGTGGCGGCTGAAGACCCTGCGTGCCGTCCTTAGTAGTAACCAGTTTAGGGATAAGAGCTCCCGTCAATGCTGCGACTGATCTATTATATAAAACAGCTGTGCCGTCACATGCATCCATAAGAGCCTCAATCGCATAATGATTGCATCCCCACGCAGGCAACGCAATAGCAGTAGGGAAATCAATGTATTTTTCAGGTTCATCTCCGTCTTTAAGTTCTGGAAATGCTTTGGCAACTTCACTCTTGGCTTTTGCTAAGACAATTCCAACAGCCTCTTCTGGCAAAATAGTCAGTGCCTTCTTAGCAGAATGCATATTCAGATGAATTGTTACACGGTCAAAGTCATTGCCAAGTGCTTCGGTAGATCCATCAAGGTTTCCATTGCGAATAGTCACACCCTTGGAATCGTCTTCGTCAATTGCATGAGAAGATTCTTTTCCAACGGTATACTTCCCAATAGTAGCATTATGCAAGTATTTTGATTGTCTCTCTCCCAAAAGCAAATGTGGTGATTCGACAATGATACTATCACCCTCTTTACCATCCGATAGAGTATCGTTGAAGACAGCTTCAAATCCCTTGGACTTTGTGATCAATCTTCTAAGTGCTTTATGAGCCGCATCAGAATCCTTCTTAAGCACTAGAGATGTTCCAGTAATACTGACTTTGCCCAATCCCTTGACGACGACACTTCCATCGCTCTCTTCGCCTTTTCTCATTGGAGGGTAGTACGCGACTTGACCGGTATCGCCATATAGATCCACACTGACAATCGGCATGGAAGCCAAATTTTTGATCGCTTTCCATCCCAGGTTTTGATTTTTATCGATCAGATCAGCAGCCATGCTTGCCATATTTGGCGGAGGTGCAGTGGTACCAGGGGGAGGACCTCCAGGTGCATTTCCAGATGTGGCCTGTTGGTGCGTGGAGAGTGCAGAAGGACCTCCGTGCGCCATTGCCGACATGGCCATTCCAGCGCCTGCTCCTCCTAATCCTGAAGTTGCGAGAGACATTCTTTATCTATTCTTGTTGGTACAGGTATTGTATGATATGGCAGTTGCAATGAGTGTACAAATGCGTTCGGGGATACAAAGTGCGTTGTTATGAGTTACGCATTACGCGTTACAAGTTACAACAGGAGCGACAAGCGACATCAAGAAGGCAGTTTCAGTTGCAAAAACGCAGCAAAAACGTGAGACTGGAAAAACTTGAGACTGCGTCTGTTTTTATCCGTTTTTATGTTCGCGCCATAAACTGACCCCTTTGTCTGAAATATTGTTCCCTCTTGTCGCTTGCTACTTGCTTCGTCGTTCAAATAGCAAGCGAGAAGTGGCCGCCAAGTGCCGACCGGCCACCGGCCAGTGACAGCACTAATAATTCTCTAGCTAGTAACGAAATAGTCTTGCTCCTTGCTCTTGCTTTGCACTGGACTACTATTTTCCAATCATTCATTATTTATTATAATATAACAGTAGTACCTACCTGGTACGACGGACGACACTATCTTCCTGGGAAGCTATGGGAAGACAAAAAAAGTACATTTCTTTACGTATATTTAATTGCTGCACAAACACAACTGAAAACAGATAACATATAAAACAGATAACAATGAAAACAAAAGTCGACGCGTCACATTCTACTCAACGGGATCCTCTCCAGATTCTTTGCGATCTGGTCTCAGATGAGTTTGAATGTGCGATCTGTCTTGATACTTGCACAGATACGAATGTGAATCCGCAATGCGGTCATCGATTTTGCAAACCCTGCATCAAGAGGAGTTTGACTAGCTGCAAACGCGAGTGTCCCATTTGCAGAACACGCATTCCTACATGTCGTACCTTGAGACAAGATGCGCAATTTGATCGAATTGTGAGTACATACACACTTTCATTGTTTGTCAGCAGTCTAATACTTTATCCTATTCATCTTGAAATATCCACAATCAACCTCTAACTAGCTAGCTAGAGTAAATATAGATATCACAAACTAACATCCTCATCCAATATAGTTATCAAA
>Ga0306864_1000545_pt1 | contig 17154 bp, 12 predicted proteins | sample AntRauTorckE5430_FD_190448 | JGI IMG/M metagenome (GOLD analysis project Ga0306864, IMG submission 190448) | Saline lake microbial communities from Rauer Islands, Antarctica - Metagenome Torckler E5 #430 (v2) (version 2) | ecosystem: Environmental > Aquatic > Non-marine Saline and Alkaline >...
TTGAAGGTGCACCTTTCAGTCATAGCAAGTAGATGATTTTATGATTTTGACAGATTTTTACGCGGCAAAGCTAGAGTTTAAGGAGGTGCCAATTGTTTTTAGGAGGTGCCAATTAATAGCCCGCGTAGTAAATAGATTTTCTGTTGTACGCAACTTCTTCCCGCGGCGATGATCACTTCCAACTTTTGACAAGCCGAGCAAGTCGCAAGCGAAAGCGACAAGAGACAAGCGACAAGAGACAAGACACAAGATATTGACACACAATATCACATTCCAATTTTCAATCTGTCAGCAATCAGCAAGCCTTTCTACATCACTATCTAGTCGAGATGTATTAATATGCACTTAATGGGAACAACTAAGCCGTTGAGTATGCTGCAGCTATTGCATATCGTCCTGATAGGATTTCTGATATCATTCTCGCCTGCTTATGCTAGTATGCATAACAAGAAACCGATTATGCAGAGTCATCTTGATGCTCTGTCCAGAGTGGCTCCAATCCTTGGCGAGTCTGCAATTGTCGATAAAGAAACTGGCCAGGTATTTTGGCAGGGAGGGAAGCAGAGCCTTTTTGAATCTACTGTTGGTCATTCGTATATTTCCAATCAGCAGGAAGGAGTTGTGCAACATATTAGATCAACGCTTTTTAGTTTCATACTATGGATGTCTTTTATTCGTTTCGTTGCAGACTGGGCTCTGAAGCGAAAGATCCTCGCGAGACTGACGGAATTGATGCACCCCTCACAAAGGCTGCTGGATATCGTAAGATTATTGACACGTGCGATGTTATTTTGTCTAGTCTGCTTACCAAAATTCAGTGGAGCGTTTCTAGTCCTTGTTGGAATCATGTATCTGATAGAATCATGTGTATGTAGTACACGGAAGTACTTGTCAAATTCTCTTTCTTGCCCGCAAGAAGTAGAAATATACATTGAAAAGCTTAGGGATGAAGGACCGTCAGTGAGCTGGCAAATACGATGCTATCACTATGAAAAGAGGAAGTGGCTGTGCAGATTACTTCTTATAGATGCGTACAATTACTTTCACGGCTTGTTCCAGACCGCAAAAGCCATTGAGGGCGCTGGATCTAATACCACACGACCAGAAAATGAAACACTAGGACCATCTTTTTTTACAAAAAAAATAGTTTCGCATCAAACTAAACAGAATTACAGTGTTGGCAATTGGCACGATGACACGATAATGGGTTTGTGGAGACAAGCTCAAGCATCGACAACGGTAATGGCTGCGTTTACGAAAATTAGCCTACACAAGCTATTGATCTTTGCTAACAAACAGACCCGTGTAGATTATTTCAAACAGCAGTCCGACTTTATTCGGGTCGAAGGGAGAAAGGATAAGTACGCTGAATTTTCAACCCATGTTGACGGTAAGACTACGATGCACTAATTAATGTTTGCACACTCTCTGAATAGTAGAATATTTACTTTTTATTCTTACACAGTCAACGGTTATAAGGAAAAGGTTCTCGCGGTGCGGCCATCTGCAGGAATGCAAAAGCTATTCGACATTAGATATTTTTGGTTATTTACATTGCTTGGATTGACGGTGCCATACAGAATCAGATTTGGTAAACATTGTGATGAGGTGCGGGTGGCAGTTTTGAAAGAAGTGTCTTCAGACAGGATGACTGACAATGGATCGTCATCTCTATCGAAAACAAGCTGGTTTGCATCACCGCGTTCGTGGTTATGGGGACCGGATACAAGATCAGAAGTTGTTCATGACCAGAGACAGAGGTTCAAGAAACACATGCAAGAGATTTCACTTTATCAGGGAGGGAAAGATACAACTGAAGTGCCACTGATGAATGATGATGTGGATGACGCGAGTATGACTGAAGTTGACACGGATCGAGGTTCAAAAGTAAAACCTGAGTATGAAGACGAACTCAAGTCCATAGGAAATGATGTAGAAGCTGTTACGAGTAAAACAAATGCTTCGGATGGTATTAATACACATGGCAATGATGATGCAAACGAAAAAGAAGTTGATGATTCAACAAATTAACGAATGACAAAATGCAATATATCGAACAGTCTCAGACAGTCTTGTAATTGTTGTATAGAGCGTTCGGTACATGACTCTAGTCATAATTGCAATTATCACGAGTACAATATTCAATACATCTGTCTTACATTTGATATTCAGTGTACTCACGCTTTACGGCATATTCATTACTGCGTTGCATTACATTATTTGAAAATAGAAAACCAAATCGATAGGGATAGCTCCAACTCTGGCTCGTGTCAGGCTCGTGTCGACCGATCTGAAAAAACTCTCTAAAACTATTTCTTCAACGAGCTTCGACTGGGGATTACTACGATATTGGTAAAGCCTTCGTACTTAGAGCCTACGGCCTACGATGAATCTGCTATCGAAAAGATTCTTTTTGGTCTTCTTTAGTATTATTCACCAAGCACCATACAATCGCAGTAGTGCGTACGATGTATGTACTTAAACCAAACACTTGCAATTAGAACAGATACAGTATCAGCGCATATTCTCAATACTCAAGCTTATCCAGCAAGCAACCTACAGTGAAATCGAGACTCCTGCGCAGAGAAATAAAAGAAAATGCAGACAAAGATCAAGAGACTGGAAAAGAAGCAGACTGAAACTGAAGAAGAAGATACGCCTCTACTCCTAGTATCTCCCAGAATTGGTACTGGACAGCTATCTGCATTTGAGGAAAATCTTTCTAGGGCAAGAAGTGTACTCTACATCTCACATCTTTCTGCGAAATTCACTGAAATTGGTTGGCAATTTTGTATCATTCTATTTCTTTCTGCCTTGACAGGATACCAAAGTCTTGCACTTGTTTCCACTTATGGTCTTTTCTCTGGTTTAATCGTTTTTTTGGCTGGTTCTTCTGCGGGGGCATTTGTCGATCATGCAAAGTACACAAGGTTACACATCATTCAATTATTTATTGTTGTGCAAAATCTGAGCGTTATCATAGCATCCACTTGTTTCTTTTTCCTCTTAAGAATGGTGAAGGAGACAGATCTTGATCCGATACAGGTCGCTCCCGAGAGATTTTTGGCGTCTGGAACAGCTACAGTATCTAGACACATTTTCAGCAACTTTGTTCCACCATTGAATGCTCGAACGATTAGTTTGCTCGTGGCGATTCACGTATTCGGAGCATTGGCAAAATTGGCTGATGAAGGTATTACAATAGCATTGGAAAGGGATTGGATTGTTGTGATGAGTAAAGTTGCTGCATCCGATAACGAAGACGATGATGAATGCTTTGGTTCGGTAAAAAGAGAAAAAAGTATTCAATCTAATGCCTTCTACTCCATTGGTTCGATATCTTTGGGTGATGCAGATGGCATCAATACTGGTGTAATAAGGAAGCTGAAAGAAAAATCATGGCTTTCTGAAACAAATACGACAATGAAGCAAATTGATTTACTATGTAAAGTGTTAGCTCCTGCTGCAGCTGGGATTTTCTTGTCGGCATTCGACAACAATGATCCAACAAATTCTCTCGCTACAGATATTCAGCACTGGTACAATCTATCGTACGCTGCAGTTATTGTAGGGGTAATGAATCTTGGATCACTCTGCGTAGAATACAGTTGTACGAAGAATATCTATTATCGTGTACCACTTCTTTCTGCACGCAATGAAGTAGATGAAACAGAAAACACTGAAGAGAAGAAATCAGAAATCAAGGATTCGTCATCAAATATTGGATGTGGCATATTTTCACTGCCTCAAAGTCTATCTGTGTACCTTCAGCAGCCAGTTGCATCGGGTGGTATTGCACTATCACTCCTGTAAGTTTTTACCTTGTGGATTGTCATTTGAAGAAATTTTGGATTGTCATTTGAAGAAATCGCATTATCTTTTCCAGCAGTTGCTCACCAAATTATATATTCAAACAGATATCTCAATGTTCTTTCTTTTGGGGGGTTAATGACGGCTTATTTAGTATGGCTTGGGGTGAACTATAGTCTTATTGGAACACTAAGGGGATTCAGTGCTGTCGTTGGTCTATTAGGAACCGTTGCATTCCGCGTTTCAGAAAGACAACACGGTTTGGCAAATACAGGCATGTGGAGTATAATGGTTCAGTTTGGGTTTCTTGCTCTATGCTATCTCTCGCTATTCGTGCGAAATCTTGAATTTTCGCTGTGGCTCCTTGTCATTGGGGTTTGCTGTAGTCGGATTGGCTTGTGGGCTTTTGATCTTACGATCACGCAATATATGCAGCAACAGACACCAGAGAAAGTTCGAGGCCTGATTGGCGGTGTTCAGAAGAGTCTGAACAGTTTTTTTGAACTTTCGACGTTTGCATTAGGGCTTATTTTCCCTGACCCAGGAGACTTTTATTTGTTGGTGGCAACGGGTTACACAAGCGTGGGGATAGCGATGATGTTGTATTACTTTGGAATTTACAAGAAGAGAGAGGCACTGATTTGAGCAAAACCGAATAATTAGCCGATGCTAATGTTATGAAATAAAGTAATTATATATTATATTATTATTGCATGATGTGTGCAACTCGTCTCTCTAGAGAGGTAGGTATCGTATGTAGGTAGCTGTATGTACTTGTATGTAGCCTCCCTCTGCTCTCTCTAGTAGAGAGGGTCAATCATTATCCTCCGATCTCTGATCATCCTCGTCCCTCCTCCTCCTTCTTCCTCTCCACGATCCGCAATCCGTACATATTTCTCTTTCATACACAGATCCGCACAGCTCACAGCTCACAGCTCACAGATCATAGATACAACAACAATACATACATACTACCTCCTACTACTTACTGTAAAGGCAACAGCCATCCCGTTAATCCCTCTCTATTTGAACCATGGTATCAAACGACATTCCCATGCTGCTGAGTGGACTCAGAAAGACGGTTGGTGAAAAATTGTTGCATAAGATCACAAAATGCAAGATTCTTTTGGTAGGATCTGGCGGCATCGGATGTGAGCTATTAAAAAACCTGGCTTTGTCTGGGTTCACCCACGTCGAAGTAATTGATCTAGATACCATCGATGTCTCTAATCTCAATCGACAATTCTTATTTCGAAGGCATCATGTTGGCATGCCAAAATGTACTGTGGCATGCGAAGCTGCTCTGGCAATGCTACCGAGCTCAAAGGAGGATGCAAAGTATATTGCTCATCACGGAAATGTGTGTGATAATTCAAAGTTCAACGTTCAGTATATTTCGTCGTTCGATCTTGTTTTTAACGCTCTTGATAATGTTGCAGCAAGAAGAAGGGTTAATAGATTGTGTCTCGCAGCTTCTGTACCTTTGATTGAAGCTGGTACGACAGGATACTTGGGACAAGTTACTGTCATCGATAGAGAAAGTGGAGTAGGTAAGAACTGGTGGCAATAATATGCAATCTAATAGCTCTCATTTGTGCTTGGTGAGCTAATTTAATTTCCTTTGTTCTCTTGTGCAAAGAATGTTACGAATGTCAGGCAAAACCTACGCAAAAAGTCTATCCCATTTGTACCATTCGCTCGACACCTAGTATGCCAGTACACACTATTGTGTGGGCTAAGGAGCTATACAAACTTCTTTTCAATCCCAAGGTCGAAGACAGCATGCTCTTTGAAGATCAATCTGGAGATGAAAAAAGCACTTATATGGATCATGTCACGAAATTGAGGGAGACGTTGGAAGTTTCCAAGGAAGGTAAAGTGGACGAGGTGAAATTTCGTCATGTCATTAAGGAAATACTCATTGCGTTGTACAACACTGAGATTCAGAAGCAATTGGATATGGATCGCTTCAAGACCGCGCAGAAGGTACCCACGTGTATCCCTGTTCAAATGATCAAAAATTCAGATTCTGCTGCTCCATCCAAGAGGGTGGACTATAAACAAACGCAGATTTTTTCGAGGGAAGAATGTATCGCTGAAGCGATATCATGTATCACAGATGCTGCTCTTATGATAAATGCAGGAGCTTCGATTCTTCCAGAATTTGATAAAGATGACCAATTGGCAATGCGCTTGGTCACTTGCACTTCTAATCTTCGCTCATATGTGTTTGGTATTGAACCAATCCAATCATATTACGCTGCTAAGGGTATCGCTGGTAATATAATTCCAGCTATTGCAACCACCAACGCTATTGTTGCTGGTCTTCAGATTTTGCAAGGATTTCACATCTTGCAAAAACAGATTGAAGGCAAGAAGGGAGAGCTCAAGATGGCATGTTCCTATACGTATTGTTTGAGAGACAAGACTCGTAAGGGTTTTTATCTCTTGCCAACGTCTCTTCCAGATCCAAACCCAAAATGCTTCGTCTGCAAAAATGCTGTGCTCAACATGTCCCTCGACACGACTAATTGGACATTGGAGATGTTATAACGCCGTGTTATCAAGAAAGAACTTGGCTTCATGGAACCGAGTCTGACGATTGGATCTAGCATTATTTACGAGGAGGGAGAAGATATTGGAGAGGATGAATACGCCGCTATGGTGGTGAAGAAACTAACAGATCTTCCAGCTGGTGGAGTTAAGCATGGGACCATTATTAGGATTGAAGACTTTACGCAAGATCTCGAAGTTGATGTATGCGTTCATCACGAGACTGAATGGGCAGCAAAGGAAGGCGAAGATGCTCCCGATGATGATGAAGAATGTTTTGTCATTGGTGGCGACAAACCTGTTGCAGCGAAGGACGATACAAACACTGCGGGGAATGAAGGAACCGAAGAAAGCAAAGATGATGATGATGACATTCAGATCTTTGACGGAGATGATGCGATGTCAACAGGGCACGGTAATGGTAAAAAAAGGACTTTTGTTGACGATGGCATTGCCACCATCGAGGGGACATCAAAGAAAGCAAGAGCCGATAACTAAGGGATATTAAACAAATTATCGACTTTGCCATGGTGGCCTGCCTTGGCCTGCGCTCATTATTTATACGTCATAAAGGGCTGGTACGTGACCACTAGTACCTTCTTTAGTTGTTTATCTTCTTATCATTCTATCTCACCCAAACTTAAAATACGATCAGCAATAATTACATGATCATTGGGTCTTGGTTATGCTCCCTATCTAACAGTGAATCCAACAGAGATAAGAACAGAGATAAGAACGTCTGTCGCGCAAACTATCAGGTTTCAGCAGGCTAGCAGGTATTGTGGTTTCGGGGAAGTCATCTTAGTTGGCACCTTTGAAAGGTTGACAGCCCAAAATAATTTAGATCAAGGACCAAGATAGATTCACCTAATGATGGGTCAACGTATGTGATGGTAGCGACTGAGCTCATCAGATCGCGAGTCACTTGGCTTCTCAGTCCTACACGTATTACATTTTAAAATATAAATTAAAATTACCTCAAAATAGCGTTGATTGCAGATTATCAAGGCTCATTTCTTACTTGCCTCATACATTGCAAAATTACTGGGTCTCTCAAAATGGCTACATTCTGAAAACTCCAAACTTGGATTCATTGGGCTCACAGCCTGATCTCATTGCAATTTCTAGGGACATACCCAAGACTTTTCTGGTATCTGCAGGTTCGATTATCCCGTCATCCCACAAGCGAGCCGTTGAGAAGAAGGCAGAGCTCTCCTTTTTATATTTTGCTAATATTGGTTTCTTGAACGCTTCTTCTTGCTCGCTGGACCATGGCTCACCATTGCGTTCTAAGTTGTCTCTCTGTATTGTCGAAAGCACTGATGAGGCTTGCTCACCACCCATCACTGATATCTTTGCATTCGTCCACATATATAGGAACCGAGGAGAATATGCACGGCCGCACATACCATAATTCCCTGCACCATAACTACCTGAAATGATGATTGTTAGTTTTGGAACCTTGGCAGTAGCTACAGCCATAACCAATTTTGCTCCGTTTTTAGCAATCCCTTCATTCTCGTATTTTTTGCCTACCATAAATCCAGTAATGTTCTGCAAAAAGATGATTGGAATTCCTCGCTGACAGCATAATTCAACAAAGTTTGCAGCCTTCAAGGAACTTTCCGAAAAAAGAATTCCATTATTCGCAATAATACCTACTTTGTTTCCATATAGCTCTCCAAATCCAGTAATTATCGTAGTTCCATATTTTGCTTTGTATTCTTGAAAACGTGATCCATCAAGAATGCGTGCAAGGATCATCCTAGCGTCAAATGGTTGTTTCGGGTCTGTAGGGATAATCCCACCGAGTTCTTCACACGGGAATAGCGGTTCTTGGTATGCCTTCCTCCCTTCGTCTGAAACACGAGGTTGATTCAGAGATGAGACAATATCTCGCGCAATAGATAGACCTTCAAGTTCGTCCTTTGCAAAGTAGTCACTAACACCACTTTTGGAACAATGAACATCTGCACCCCCTAATTCTTCAGATGTCACAACTTCTCCGGTAGCTGCTTTTACTAAAGGAGGTCCTCCTAGGAATATGCTTCCAGTCCCAGCAACCATGATGGTTTCATCGGACATAGCTGGGACATACGCTCCTCCTGCAGTACAGCTACCCGCAACAAGAGCTATCTGTGGAATGTTTTTACTGGACATGATTGCCTGGTTGAAAAAGATACGCCCAAAATGATCACGGTCGGGAAATACATCGCTTTGCCTTGGCAGATAAGCACCACCACTTTGGGCAAGTAAAGGAAGCACAATTAAGAAACAAATAGAGATTTGTAATAATTACAAAGTGCAATATCTCACCTATCTACAATGTAAATGCATGGAAGCTTATTCTCCATTGCAATTTCTTGCGCTCGGAGATGCTTTTTGACGGTGATGGCGTGGTATGTCCCACCTTTTTGTACACCAAATATTGACATTAGCAGCGAATCGTTTGACAAATGTTGAGACAATTAAACACACCTTTTACTGTAGCATCATTTGCAACAATCATCGTAGGAACACCAGTAATGACACCTATGCCGGTAACAATGCTTCCAGATGGAACATTCATTTCCTCTTCGATTTCTGCGTCATCATCGTCAGGATATGAATACATTCCAGCAAGTGAAGATAACTCAAGAAATGGCGAGCCAGGGTCTATGAGGGCATCAATTCTGTCCCTAGCAACCATTTTATTCCTCGCTTGATGCTTCTTAACCGATGCAGTACCTCCGCCTTGACGAACCAAACGAAGTCGATTTCTGAGCTGTACAACTTGTTGATTTGATAGTCGAATTGCAGATTTATAAGGTTCAGAATTCTTATTGATGGTGTAAGAGTCGAGCAGAGGAAGTTGGTGAATAGACACCTGCGTGTGATTGGAACGCGTGTCAACTAAAGATGACATGCAGCACTTGCTAATTTTGAGATTGTCCGCGCTGAAGTGTTCAAAGGTAGTACATGTAGGTCTTTCATACAACATACCACCATTCTTTGACAAAGACACAGACAGCCATGACCTGCCTCTCATTACAAAATGGTGCATCATATTTCTAGATGAGAATTATAATATTGGGAATATTTGATTTGTGGTACTTGCATTATTTTATTTGTTGATGTTCTGTCAAAAAAAGAATTCTGATGTGAGTGAGAACCTGTGAGAACACTACATGAACATACTTATTAGCTTCTTCTCACTACTAAATCCACGAACAGGTTGAGTCGTGTCATTTTGGGGGTATAGATTTTATTTCACGACTTCTTTTGTAAAGTTTGAAAAAAAACGACCATTAGCATAAAGTGTGTGACACACAACACATACTTACCAGTGTTGAATTTTTGAAACGTTCATTCAAAGAATAGAATGAAGCTGCTTCCTAGAGCTGTACCTGAACCAGAATGGGGCGGTTCCATTATTTACACAGACGACTATTCGAAAGATCCTACTAGGCTCAAGCAAAAGAAAAAGGTGGCAATCCTACCAAAGATTATGAAAGGAATGATAAAGAGAAGGGAAAATGCGAAAGGAGAGACAATACAAATTATTAATCCTGCATCAGATTGTATGGATTTCTTTCCCTTTCATGCGGAGGAGGATGAATTATTTTCAGATACTAGATGGAATCTAGATTTCGATGAAGATGCAATCACTGCTCTATTTACACCAGAAGACAATCAAGGTCTAAGGAAATTCAATGTGAATAAGGAAGTGGAAGAAGATGAGGCAGGCACTGTTGCATCCACGCCTCATGAGGACTACTTTTCTGAAAATGGTGAATGTTTAACAGGAAACGAGTGCTTGCAAGATATCAAGAGGCTTGAAATGTCAACATTAAAAAGGGACCTATTCTGCGTGAATGACGCTGATGAAAGTGTTGAAAGTGAAGAAACCGTAAATATTATTCGCAAACTCTTCAACGACGACGAGTCAGTAAGGATAGAGTTACAATCTGACCCCTTGATCTTGTACAAGACTCCACAGAAACAGGAGACTGTTCCATCTCCCAAAGAGGATACGGAACCATCACATAAACAGGATAGTTCCCTTCCGAAGAAAGAACAAACTGGACCTGATCTAGAGATACAATGCAAGTCTACAGTAACAGATGCCAGAATGAAAGAATCGAAACAACTTGGAGTGGTGGATCTATGGGATGCTGCTAAAGATGTAATTGAAGCATTCAAGCTCTATGGAGAAGAGGGATCCACCAAGAAAGAGATATGCCAGGTAATACATGCTGATGGTTTGACAGAGACCTTACCGAAATATAATGAAATCGGAGTCGTTGTGAAGCTTCCTCTCAAGAGTGGTGGGAGTGTTTTAAGCTTTCCTCTCATGTCGACTAGTACCATTTTGAATTCTGAAACTGGCGTGGAACTGCAGTACAAGACCCCCCAAAAAGGACTCAAGCAGCCACAAACCACCATTTTTTTACCTGCTAATGAATATGAACGTTGTGAGGTTCATATTTCTTCGCCATCGACCGCTTTTGGGATGAACGTTTCTTTGAATGATAGTGATGTATTTGAGTCTATTGATGATATTGATAGTTCTCAAGAATCAAAAAAACATGATACCTCTCTTGATTCTCCAGACATTGTGATGCATGCGCACGCTTTAGAAATGAGATGTTTTGATATTGAATCATTGGACCCATTCTTTCCCGCATTTTATAGTCCCGTTCTGGAAGCTGCAGATTTTGGCAACATGATGGTGAAGGACACACATGAAGCTTTCTCGCCGTTTGCAAAGACATGTGCACATCGATCCAAAGTAATCGACGAGACTAAAGAGGAAATCAAGTCACAAGGCAGCAAAGAAATTGCAAACTTTGGAGAGATGCCGAAGGCGGCAAGAGATAATGAAGATATTTTACCGATCACAAAAAGTGTTGTAAATCATTCTAAAGGAGGTGATGGATTTGAGGCAAATGATTCTTTCTCATTTGTTCATCCAAACTTTGGAACAAACATGAGCTGTAATGAAGACGATGAAGATAGTGTGGTGATGGCATGGTTAACATCATTTGAGCGTGACACAAGAACTCCCGTCAAAGACAATACTGTCAAAAATCAAAGCAAAAGCGAAGCCATCACGATTGATGCCAATGATACCTTGGAAGATAGCTTCCCCTCTCCTTTATGGGACCAGACACACTCAACAGTTGAATCGAAGAATGCTGGCATGCACGCCAGAAAGATTGACTACCATACTCCTCGAGAGGCACACCAACCACAGAAAAACATGAAAGACTTATCATTCATGCTTTCGGACGCAAATACTCTCCTCTCTTCTCTACAAGATTTATCGCTTAGTGACACAAATTCTAAAGATTTAAATGGGGAAGATGCCACTAAAGAAAATTTGCAAGAAGTCTTGCGAAGTATGAAGGATGAGTGCACCGATCGTCTAGAATACAATGTGAATAAGATATCACTGTGGAAATCTTCTAATAGCTTACAGACGGTTGCGAAACAAAATATACCATCACTAACTGGGAAGAATACTTTGCAAACTAGTCCACATTGTGTCGAAGACTTCCCCTTGGATGAAATTTTAGAAGTAGACGGTCTCGATAAAGCATCTTTGAAACCTTCGACTTTAGGGGGGTGTTTTGTGACTGGTGATACGCACAGAGGTATGGCAAAGATATCAGCAACGAATACGAATGAGAAAACAGAATATGAGAAGGCGCCATTTTCAATTTCTCAGAGAATTGCATTACTCCAAAAGAATTTTTCAAATCTAGAGGTGTAAAACCTTGTAACATATGTTCATTTGTACACCACACGTGTTCTTTTGTTACTTTGAAGTTTTGCTTTATTTTTCATTTACTGCTTGCAGAGATCTCTCATAAAATGCAAGCCGTTGGTGCACTTGTTGACCAGATAGGGTTTCCGTATGTTGCCCTTCTTGGTTCGATTTCTCCAACTTTGATCTTCGTTGCCTGAATTTAGCCTTGATTCGAGCCTTTACTTCGTTCTGGTCAGGATCTGATCCGACCGTTGAAGCAGCATACAGCAACGATTCTGGGCTAGTTGCCGACTCAAGAGAATTACCCTTCATTTTTTGCGAAAGATCTGCAAGCAACGAGTGGCTCTTTAATTTTGCTTCAAAGTCTGATGCCATAATAGCCGACTTCGCCTCTAGGTCATCAAGCTTGTTCTATGACGATGGAAAGAAATAAATATTACCCTTTAGCTGGACCAATCAATGATCAGGACTTCAATTTGCGATTTAAACAAGTTCGTCTTACCTTCAAGTCCTTCAGCTCTTTCTCTTTTTGAATTCGATTCCTTTCTGCTTGTCGTCTAGTCTTTTCAACCTCACCCTTCGCAAGTTGCGCTTCCCTGGCAGCTACTTCGGCTTTTAGCTCTGCTTTCTGGACTCTTCTTGCAAGACGTTCGCGTTCAAAGCGACTATCTTCCGAGGAATCAGACTCAGCATCACCAACATCACTCTCATCTGCACTATCGAAGGAGGAGCTTCCAGCACTGCTGTTATCAATCTGTTCAAGTATCTCTTCATACTGCTGTACTAAATTCTCTATCACCTTTTTAATCATGTCAAAAGCTGTCTCTGCCTTGACTAAACTAGCAGACGTAGTCTTAACTTCTTCCATCACCTCCAGATATTCAAGCTCTGCGTCTGTCATAGAGGACGAATGTTCTCCCTCATTTTGCAGCATTTGTTCGGCAACAAGCTCACGCGAAGACGCGTCCTTGAGATGCGCTCTCAATTTCTGAAGTTAAATTGGAAAAGGTTTCAGCAAATTGATGGTAAAGCCTGGCACTATATAATTTTGGGAAGAATTTATTAGAACTCACCTCGCAATGTTCATGAGTCAGCTTCAGTAGCATACTTTGGCAGTCCCCAACGGTGAATATGCGTGCACCTCGTAACGTATTGGCACCAAAACATCTAATCAGTGAAAATTCAGTATCGTCAATCCAGTCTACTCTTTCGTAGAAAATTTGGATTCTACTGCAGGAACTATCTAAGCTGTCCTGCGAGTCTATAGACTCAGTAGAGCTTACCAATCGGCTACTTCTCTTGATGAAAAAATTATTGCCACCTACTAGGTGCAATGCTGTTAGGGCATCTTTAGGGGTGGCTCCATCGTGCCAAGCTTTGCTCACAATCACAGCATCTCTGACTCTGCAAGATGCCCTATAATATTGAGTAAGGACGATATCATCCACTGTAACAGTTCCACCAGCACGATCAAAACCGCGCTCGATATCCGTCTCCATAATTCTACTTCTCATTTCAAAGAGGGCAAAAGATTTTTTAGAGTCTTCTTCTCTTTGAGATGTATTATCACCATTTACAAATTGACTCATATTACGATAGGCTTTTACCAACTTCCGCACTTGAGCCGAGTCTACCATGTACGAAGACAAATCTTGATGTCTTGAATTATTTGAGGACTGAGAATTTGATGCGTTATTGGAGTAATAAGAGATGGAATCGTCATCGAGATCTTGAAGAGGGTGGTGTCCTGGCAGTGTTGTGTCTCCTTGTCTACCTCTAGATGAGCTTCGAACATAATCTGTATCAGACTCTGTTAATGTAGCATCGAATTCTACAGACGTTTTACGGTTTTCGAAAGCCTCTAAACTTGTCTGTATCGAAGATATGGTACCATTTACCTTTACAATATTCATCTGACTGCATTCTCCATCTCCGTCTATCGAGTGATGAACGATCTTTTTTCTTTCCATTAACCGCTGGAAAGTGGGAGATTGAGAATTATTATCGCCTGCACTGCTCCCACTGCAAACCCCATCAAATACATCTGATTCAGAATCTGTGCGCTCCTGTTTTCTATTCGTGGCAACTGTGCTCGCAGAGGTTACGCTCTCTAGATCGTCCATTAGATTTGGAACATCTGCTGTTTTATTGATGAAACCACGATATCCCTTTACATTTGCGCCGTGGGCAACAGATTGAAAACTAGGCATCATATGCTCTTTTTGTTTCAACGCAGCTTCTGATAATCGAATTGTCCCTGAATTTGCAGGAGAAGGCGGAGGACGAAAATGCTGCAAAGGTCCTCTCTTCCTGACAATACTTGCAAAAGAATTTCCGGCAGATTGCACTCGGAGGAAACTAGCAGATGTATCGATCTTTGGTTCCCTAAACTGTTGATGATTCGCATCTTCGCCATCTACTTCAATCGATCCAAGAAAGGATTCATTCAGATCATATTCGTCAAGGTCCACAACTTCGTCTTCTGGAATGGTAGAATCTAAAGTTATATCCAATCGATTTGATCTTGAGGTTGACTTCACTTTGGATACAGCTGCAGCTAAGTGATAATCAGAAGGTGTGGGTTCCAACCCAGTGAGCACAACGTCAAGGTCAACAATGTCATCCGTGCTAGCTTCTCGGGGCGCAATTTCCCTCTTTCTATTCCTCTCCTCAAACCGTCTCTTGAGTTCAGCAACTCTTGATCGAGCTGCACTGATCACTGGTTTTATAGGTGATACATCTTCCCGAGTCTGTGTGTTGCGAGTTGACTCAACAGGTATTCCATTTGTTCCATATCTATCAGGAGTAATTATTGTATTTTGTGCCAGCCATTTGCTTGCTGTTGTATCTGCTGATTTACTATGATTTGAAATCGATTGCTTTGAGCTTGATACATCTTCTGCGGAAGTAAAGCTCACGTTTTCAATCACTGTGTTGCCATTGCGATCCAAGGTCCCAGGCCAACCTACATAAACATTTGAAGATTCAGACGTTGAGCTTGGTGGAGTGGGAATTTCTCCGGTTCCTTCTCGACACCGCAATGGAAACTTTTGCCCATTCTCAATTTCATTTCCATTGCTAATCTCTTTTTTGTGCAAATCATTGCCTTGAGAGATGGATCGATTTGCAAAAAACGAAGCCAAGCGCGTCGAAATATTCTTTTCATTGTCTAAAGTCGGTTCTACTCGGGCAGATCTATCACTCTCTGAAAATTCTCCAGATCCAAGTTCTGCTAATTCTTTTTGCATTCCGTTGCTGCTTCCATCACCTTCCTCATGGACCTTGAATAGTGGTTGCCTAGGAGGGCTTCGAGCTGCTATTTTCCGGGATTGCCTTGCTTTTCGCCGCAGGTCGCGAGATGGGCTAGGATAAGATGAATTTCCAGACATTTCAGATTCCGTAATATCTGAGAATACAGATTGATTACCGAATGATACGTATTTATCATCACTATGATAGACTGGCGATAGTGGTCCACTTGTTTTGTCACTCATGGGCGATGCGAAAAGTTGTTTGGGTAAAATGTCTTCTTGGGACCGAAATGATTCATCCAATTGAAACGAGGCATTCGACTGCTGTGAGACCATTGCTGCGCTGGTGAATCTATCACGGAAACGTAACGAGTCGACGACAACTCGTGGGCTAGGTTCAGGGGTACCCTTCTCGAACTGGTCAAACTCCGCTTTACTGCTAGTCTTCACCACTTTGGAATTCGAATGTACAACGGTAGACTTTCTAGGTGCATTGAACGACCGTAAAGAAGTCGGCGAGATCACGCCCTGTTCAACCTGTTCGAAAAGTCCGTTTGCTTCCCTTTCAGAACTAAATGGCTCGTTTGGGAAGATAGTGTTTTCATCTGCTGTTGAAAAGTCTGCTTCAAACATGGGCTCTCCAAAGTCTGTCATTCCACGTTGATCAGATTTCCTTGCACTGTTTTCTCGCGACATTATATTCTGATGTGGTGCCCAGTGATAAAATTTGTTTCTAGCCTAAGTGCAGCGTATGCTGACGAATGATGATTGATATGCACGCTATGTTTCACACAGCTGTTAGAAATAAATGGATGGGTCCTCTCGTCGTCTCAGGTCTTTCGGTCACAATCAATCAACTTGAAAAATCTGAGATAGCGATGAATTTTAAACTTTCCTCTCTCAGTGTCTACTAGAATAATTAGTAGAATCTCTTGAGGAACTTTCCTCAGTAGATATTGTATGATTCTATTTGTGAGTGGAATAGATGTTGACTGTGAGAGCTGTGAGCTATCGGTATCGATATGAAAGAACTATAAATTCCTTTCGTGTAAGAGGATGAAATACGAAATAAGACTGGCGTATTGGTACTTTCAACACGATTGCCTCTGTTGCCCTAATAACCTATGATTGATCATGTCGCAAAAGAGTGGTAGTGAACAAAATGAAAATGAAAATGAACAATCGTAATAATGATGAATAAATGAACACTCGAATGATAATCATCAAGCGCTCGAATCCTTCTTATGTTTTAGCTGCTGTTGGAAAATTAGAAGTTATTTAAAATCGCCATCAAAACCTTGGAAACCAGATAGCATGAAAGAATGGTAATAGTTCTTCTTGGCAACTCTTGAAGTCCAGTTCCATGATGATGTGAGCCGTCCATCTATGCAACTTCCCCCGTCGTCTCCAGAACCATCGAAACCGTGTTTGAAATAATCGCTTAGTACCGCCATCTTTAGATTGTGCTCGGATCCAAATTGATCATGAATATAATTCATAATCTTTTCGTTAGAGCATAAATCAGGAATGCTATCGCAAAAGTCTGCAATGGGTTTCAAGAATCGAGGAATTTGTGTGTACTTGTCAATGAAGACCAGAGCATTTGGAACATCGCGATCGCCCAAATGAATTACTGACAAGCCAACCCAAGGTGATCCAGCAGATTTTTGAGTCTTGTTCAACAAGTATCTCATCACTTTTCCAACCTTGGGACACTGTTGTACTCTATTCAAGCCTTGTCCAGTATTCAATAATTGATAACTTGTATTGATCGATAAAAGGTCTGAA
>Ga0306864_1000546_pt1 | contig 17154 bp, 14 predicted proteins | sample AntRauTorckE5430_FD_190448 | JGI IMG/M metagenome (GOLD analysis project Ga0306864, IMG submission 190448) | Saline lake microbial communities from Rauer Islands, Antarctica - Metagenome Torckler E5 #430 (v2) (version 2) | ecosystem: Environmental > Aquatic > Non-marine Saline and Alkaline >...
AATACCAAGCGGTTAGAATATTAACGATGTGTCGAATCGACATACATCAACCTTTAATCCAAGAACTATGGCCAGACATCAGGAATCATGGGCTGCGAAGGGCTTAATTTTGCAACGGACCATTGTAAAAGGCGAAGCCGTATAAAAGAGTGAACCATTAACGACCTATAGCGATTACAACACCATGCCCCAACCAACCATCTTCTGGCACCGCCGCGACCTGAGAATAAACGACAACGCCGGCCTCTACCGTGCGCTCAAATCCGGTGGACCAGTAATTCCCATCTTCATTTTTGATGATGATATTCTGGGTAAGCTTCCGTCCGAAGACGCGCGGGTAGTCTTCATCCACGATAGCGTAACCGCGCTCGCAGAAGCGTACCGCGCGCACGGCGGAGACCTGCACGTATTTTATGGTCAGCCCCTCAAAGTGTGGGCGGAGATTAAAAAAGAATATCGGCCTGCCGCGGTGTACACCAACCGCGACTACGAGCCCTACGCCAAAGTTCGCGACCTTGCTGTGAAGGAGCTACTGGCCAAAGACGGTATCGGTTTTCATGACTTTAAAGACCACATCATTTTTGAGAGCCATGAAGTCCAGAAGAACGACGGCGGACCGTATACCGTCTATACGCCTTACTGGCGCAAGTGGAAGACGATGATGGAGAGCCGGATGGTATCCTTCGAGGGCGGAGAGATCAGCTACTACTTAAAACCATATTTGACGGAAAAGTACTTAGACAACCTTCGCCGAGGGAACGCCGAAAGTGCCATCCCTACCCTGGCGGAGATGAGTTTCAAGAAGATTGAGCCGGACATCCCATCAAAAGAGGTGCCGCGTAAGATTATCCGCACCTACGACGAAACCCGCAACTTTCCCGGCATAAAGGGCACCAGTGAATTGAGCTGTCACTTCCGCCACGGCACCATTTCTATCCGGGAGAAAGCCCGTAAGGCTTTGGGGCTGAACGAGACGTACCTGAAGGAGCTGGTCTGGCGAGATTTCTATTCCAATATCCTTCAGTCCTTCCCCCGGGTGGTGGATGCGCCCTTCCGGCCGGAATACAAAGATATTCCGTGGGAGAACGATGAGGACCAGTTCAAAGCTTGGTGCGCGGGTAAAACTGGCGTCCCGATTGTGGACGCGGGTATGCGCCAACTCAACGGATCGGGCTGGATGCACAACCGCGTTCGGATGATTGTTGCTAGCTACCTGACGAAGCACTTGCTCATCGACTGGCGTTGGGGTGAAGCCTACTTCGCAGAGAAACTGCTCGACTACGAACTGGCTAGTAACAACGGCGGCTGGCAGTGGGCCGCCGGCTGTGGAACCGACGCCCAGCCATACTTCCGCATCTTCAATTACGACAGTCAGCAAAAGAAATTTGATAAGGACTACAAATACGTCAAAGAGTGGGTGCCGGAATACGGTACGCCGGATTATCCCGCCGAACCACTAGTAGAGCACAAGTGGGGTAGGGAACGGGCGCTGCGGGTTTATAAAGAAGCATTGGCTTTGGCGCGGGGGAAGTAATTAGTCGTCCGACAAAGGTTCGTCCGACTACTTCGGCTTTAGTGCTGTACGGCCTACGTTCTCCGAGCGACTTCTCCCTAAACCTTTTCCTGCACCCGCGTTCGCGCAAAAAAAGTAGTAGTCTACCTAAAAGCACTCATTAATGAAGAGGAATGGGGTACCTATGGGGTTAAGTTAGTGTAGTGATCAAGCTAACTTTGTGATTTCAAGTAAATTACAGTAATGAATATTTCCATTTCCTCCGTCTTACTGACGGCAATCCTACTTATTTCTATCACTACTATTTCCGCGCAGGCCCGTTTGAACCTATACACGGATTGCCAGTGCAATAAGACGCTGCTGAAGCAGGAAATCAACTACGTTAACCATGCTCTGGATCCGGCCAACGCGCAGATTAACCTCTTCATCGTAACGAATTATCTGAGCAATGGCGGCAAGGTGTACAACCTAAGTTTTAAGGGACAGCACGAACTGGAAGGCAATCAATTGAACTTCAAAGTACCCGTTACCGCCGTGATGACCGGCCGGGAGGTAGACGAGACGCTTACGCAGCGGATCAAACTCGGTCTGGCGGGCTTTCTGGCCGGCACCCCCTACGCCGCCCTGGCGGATGTAAAGGTCAACCTTGAAGAAGAGCAGGAGATTGATGCCACCGAAACTCAGGACAACTGGAACGCCTGGATCTTTGAGTCTACCGCCCGCTTTAGTACAAATACGGAGAGCCGGCGGTCTAAAACCGAGCTGCGCCTAAGCTTCGAAGCCGACCGCACTACGCCGGAGCTGCGTTTACGCTTCCAAACCAACTACTTTTACCGCAAGCAGGTCGTGACCCAGTCTGACGGGACGGTGCTTACTTCTTTACGCCGCGACGCCTGGATGAATACCTCCGCGGTGAAAAGTATTAGCGACCATTGGTCTGTCGGCTTCTTCGTCAGCGCGAGTTCTTCGTCCTTTCGGAATATAGACTATAGCACCCGGATCGCTCCGGCCATTGAGTACAGCTTCTTCAACTATAATAAAGTACCCTTCAAGGAGTTTACGATTGCCTACCGCCTCGGCTGGACACACAACGACTACACCGAGCAGACTATTTTCCTGAAGGAGAAAGAGAGCCTTGTTCGCCACACGATCAACGCCGACCTGCGAATCCGGCAGCGGTGGGGCAATATTTTTGCTGGCATATCAGGCGGCCATTTCCTGAATGATGCTTCCAAAAACCGCCTTGCGTTGCGGGGCGAAGCCGACATTCGCGTCATCAAAGGACTTTCTTTCAACGTTGGCGGTAGCTATGAAATAATCAACGACCAGATCAGCCTGCCGCGTGGTGAAGCCTCCGTTGAGGATATTCTCCTCGGCCAGTCTCAGTTAGCGACCAACTTTGAGGCAGACCTTAGCTTTGGACTTAAGTATACCTTTGGGTCGCTTTATAATAATGTGGTTAATACACGGCTTTAGCGTTCGGCAGCCAAATTGCTTATCACGTATTCTTTATCGCACATTGATGACCCTTTTTCCTGTCATCATCTCCTCAGCGACCGAACTCCACGCACGAAAGCTTTTAATTTTCCCTCGCTCGTCGATGATGACGACATAGGGTAAGAAACCTGTGCAATTAAGCTTCAGGCATGTCTTTTCCGTTGCCTGGTACATCGGGATGGCGAGATCGTTCTTCTCGATAATTTCTTTGATATAGTCACCTGAGCTGAAGCGGGAAATGGCCACTAGGTCGAAAGCCTCGTGCTGGTTTTTCGGTATAGCTTGGTAGAGACTATCAAGTTTTAGTAGCCGTTCTTCGCCACGAAAGCCTCCCCAAAAGTACAGCATAAGGTCTTTTCCCGGCGTCCTCTTTACGGAAGTAAGGTTGCCGTCGGGATCTTTGACAGGTGCCTGTTTGTAGGTGAGGTTGATCTCGGCGGTGAGGGCTAATCCGCGGCCATCTTCGAGCATTTCGATGGTGATGGACTTATAGTCGTCTTCGATGGAGCGGAGCACGTATTCTTGTTTTCCGACGCGAAACACGGTTTGGCGGCTGATGGGGCCGATGCTTTCCATGTCCAGTGCAATCGGCATGGTGTCGTTACCGGGAGTGGTGAGTAGTATTTGGTCGGGTTGGGGCTCGTAGTCCCTAAAGTCCCAGTTGAAAGCAGGACCAGTGGTGTGGACTATCGCTATGCGGATACTGTCACCGCCCAGTACAACGTCCGCTGCCGGCACGTTCACCTTTACGCGGTGGTTGTTTAGTAGCATCATGACGTTGGTCTTCCGGTCGATAGAGTCGATCTGCCGTTCCCAGCCGGGGTACTGTTGGCGGGCGCGGTAGCCCGTGGGGGATTCGGTCATTTCGTACCAAATGTGGTCGCTGCGGAATTTTACGTGAGGTCCTTCCTGGACGAAGGTGTCCTGAGCGTTCCACACCTCCGCCCAGCCAGTAGAATCTTCGATCTGAAAGTATAGTTGCTTGTAGCCGTAGGTCAGGTTGTGGATGTTTTTATCCAGCTGGATTTCCTGAACTAGGGCGTTGGACTGAAAGTCAGTGGTGCAGGCGGTCAGGGTACATAGCAGGGTGGTGAAGAGAAAAATTATAAGGTGGGCGGGTTTCATTTGTGCAAGGTCGGGTCTTGGGTGTGAGTGGACAACTTCATTGTTGTGAATGATTGGTTAAATTGTGGCGTACAAAATGCCCTTCCATGCTCAATCGCCGCAACTGGCTCCGCCATTCTATTCTTACCACCGCTGGAGCCGCGCTACTCGCACCTACGGATTTAAGTGCTTTATCTTTCCGTCAGACAAACCTGCTGGAGCAACTTTCAGATCCTGGGACCGATGAAGGCTACTGGGAGATGGTCAAAAGCCAATTTACCTTCGCAGCGGGCCTTACCTATTTTAACAACGGGTCACTTGGTGCTTGCCCGGATCACGTTGTGAAGGCGACCAACGAATTTCGGCGAACGCTCGACGGTTTTCCCTCCAAATACATGTGGGGCGGCTGGGCTGATGAGAAGGAAGCGGTGCGGGGAAAGGTGGCCAAGACGTTTAACGTCTCCCCGGAAACCATCGCCCTGATCCATAACACCACCGAGGGGATGAACCTGATCGCCTCCAGTATGGATTTTGAGGAGGGAGATGAGGTGCTGCTCAGTTCTCACGAACACACGAGCGCCCGCGTGCCGTGGAAATACTGGCAGGAAAGTAAGGGTGTGGTGCTCAAAGATGTGGAATTACCCCTCCTGCCGGAAAGCCGGGAAGAGATCGTCGATCGGTTTCGTCGGGCCATTACGGCGAAGACGAAGGCCATTTCCATCGTTCACGTCACCAACACCAACGGGATGCGCTTGCCGGTGAAGGAGATCTCCGCCATGGCCCGCGAGCTGGGTGTTTTGGTGGCGGTTGACGGCGCCCAGTCGATGGGCATGTTCCAAATCGACCTCGACGACCTGGGCTGCGATTTTTTTACCGCCAGTAGCCATAAGTGGTTGTTCTCGCCGAAGGGGATGGGTGTTTTTTATGCGCGGCCGCAGGTGCAAAAACTGTTGAAACCACTGATCGTTTGCCGGGGTTGGGAAGACGAGTCCATCCGCCGCCTCGAGAACTACAACACCCGTAACCTGCCCGAATTACTAGGCCTCGGTGCCGCCATGGATTTTCGCGAATTGATCGGTCAGGAACGGATTGAAAAACGCACCTTCGAACTCAAACACTACTTCCGCAAACTAATCGCCGAAGACGAACGCTTCGCCCTGAAAACCCCTGCTGCTGACGATCTCTCCGCTGGCATCCAAACGGTTGAGGTGATCGGCCAAAAAGTAACCGACGTCAAAGGCCGTCTGTTTGACGACCACGGCATCGATTGCCGGCCTATGACTACGTTTGGCCTTAATGGGGTTCGGATTTCTTTGGCTGTTTATTGTACTAAGAAGGATGTTGAGCGGTTAGTGACTGCTTTAGGGTCGTCAACGTAATAACATAAAGGCTTCGCGTCACTAGTGCAAGCTCTGATCAGGAGCAGGAGCCGCAGCATGATAATCCCGGCTAATAATTCCAGCATATTTATCCAGTAGTTCCATGATCCGTTCTGAAGAGTCGGAGGCTATAATGACACCAACGTGCTGCGCTTTATCCATCTTCCAAACAATCTCCGCATCGTTGAAGGGCGTCATGTCCGGTCGCGCAAAGCGGGAGAGGGAGACTACTATACCCGACTGATCGAAGCGGCGTTCGGGCAGGTTGTACGCTTCACTCCGGGCTTTAGCAGATTCAAGTTTGGCCCATTCTCCCCAGAGGCTGATGCCGGTAGCGGCTTCGACCATTTCGGCGAGGTGAGCACCACCTACGCGGCTTGCGGTTTCCAGGAAAACGAATTCTCCGGATGGGAGCTTAATGAATTCGGTATGGCTGGCGCTGAACTGCATGTGGAATGCCTGCATTACATCGGCTGTGAGGCGACGGAGGTGCTCGGCGTCCGCATCGTTGTAGGGGACGCTGATGGAGCGGAAGATGCCACCGCCGTGGGCCACCTCGAAGGGCGTATCTAGGTAGCGGGAAACCTGGCAGAAAACGACCTCGCCGTCGACGCTGATGGAGTCGGTGTGGTAGACGTCACCCGGGCGAAACTGCTCCACGAGGTACTGACTTCGTTTTTCGCCGAGGCTGTGCACGACGCGCCAGAGCTCTTCAGCGGAGTGGACTTTGGTAATGCCCGTAGCACTGGCTTCTCCACGGGGCTTGACCAGGCAGGGGTATTCGATTGTATTGGCAAACTCGGTCAGTTCAATATCGTTGAACAGGGGCGAGAACTTCGGTACTGGAACGCCCTGGTCTCGTGCCTGAACACGCATAGCGAGCTTATCGCGAAAATAGCGGGCCGTCGTCTGTCCCATACCGGGGATGCGGAACTCTTCGCGGAGATAGGCGGCTTTTTCCACATCAAAATCATCCATGGCGATGATGCGGTCGATCTTGCGGCTTTGCATTAGCCAGGCGAGGCCTTTGGCCAGGTTGCCGAGGTTGACTGGCTCATTGCTGTCGGACTCCATGAACATCATCTCATCGATGGCTTCGCGGGGCCAGCCGACGTGCTCGAGCCTTTTCATCGTCAGTAGAATGATGTCATTACCAGCGGCTTTGGCCGCTTTCAGGAAAGGGGCGCCCTTATGGTAGCAGGAGATGCATAGGAAAGTCATTGTTGGTTCTTTTACCCCCCGGACTTTGTCTAGGGTTACTATTGGATAATCGCTATGCGATAGCTTGCGACAATAGGTGCTGCAGCCGTAACACTGCTACTACACGAGGCTAGTGTTACGTTGAGTACTTACTTTGGTAAATTTAGCTAATGTACAGGGGGATTGTGCAATGCTCTTATTAAAACTTGCTTTGCATCCTGCGTGCGCGCCTAAAAAAGTGCCTAACCTAAACCCAAAACCCTCTGAAGATTGTATCATTGTCATGGGTACCGCCTACAATATGCGGTAGCTTTAAAAGACGAACAGACTAACGAACTAAAAGACTATACAATGGCCCTCGTAGAATCAACAATGCTGCCCATCGGCACTAAAGCCCCCTGGTTTGAACTGCAAGACACGATCTCGCCCGTAAAACTAAACTTAGACGACGTCCGGGGCCCAAGAGGCACCCTCGTCTACTTCATCTGTAACCACTGTCCCTACGTGATTTACACGATTGACGAGTTGGTGGACGTCGCCATGAACTATGAGGACAAAGGCGTCGGCGCCGTAGCGATCAGTAGTAACGATGTTGATAACTACCCGCTCGATAGCCCCGATAATATGGAGGCCTTCGCCATGAAGAACCTCTTCAGCTTCCCTTACCTCTACGACGAAGACCAGTCGGTCGCCAAAGCCTACGCCGCTGCCTGCACGCCCGACATCTACCTTTTTGATGGAGAAGATAAACTCTATTACCGCGGCCGCCTGGACGCCAACCGCCCCGGCTCCGGCCTCGGCTCCGACGGGAAGGACCTGCGGGCAGCCATCGAATTGATGCTGGCCGGAGCGCCTGCTCCGGAGAAGCAGTACCCGAGTGCTGGGTGTAACATTAAATGGAAGTAATGGTCGAGGAGCTGCGCTCCGAGCAGAGTCGAATTGAAGTAATGGTCGAGGAGCTGCGCTCCGAGCGAGCGCAGCTCCTCGATCATTCACATCACACTATTAGAAGTAATGGTCGAGGAGCTGCGCTTCGAGCAGAGCTGCTGTGCAGAAATATGTCCTTGCTCGGAGCGCAGCTTTTTGATCATTCATATCGCTCGGAGCGCAGCTGACCATTTATATTATACCATGTCTCTGCTCGGAGCGCAGCTTTTTGATCATTCATATCGCTCGGAGCGCAGCTGACCATTTATATTATACCGTGTCTCTGCTCGGAGCGCAGCTTCTTGACCATTTATATTATACCGTGTCTTTGCTCGGAGCGCAGCTTCTTGACCATTTATATTATACCATGTCTCTGCTCGGAGCGCAGCTTCTTGACCATTTATATTATACCATGTCTCTGCTCGGAGCACAGCTCCTCGACCATTTATATTACACCATGTCTCTGCTCGGAGCATAGCTCCTCGACCATTTATATTATACCATAATCTCTTTGCCTCGCCGTACTTCCCGAATCTTATAAGGCCGCTTATTCTGGCTCTCATAATAAGTACGCATCAGCACCTCAACAATAATACCGACGGTAATAAGCTGGATGCCGGCCATCACTAGCAGGGCACCGAGAATGAGGATCGGGCGGCCCCAAACGTCTTCGCCCATCAATTTACACACCAGCAGGTAGGCATTAATAAGGCCCCCGAGGCTGAAGAGCAGCAAACCGGCCTGTGCGAACAGGTGCATTGGTTTCTGCATATATTTCTTAAAGAAGAGCATCAGCATCAGGTCACTAACGACCTTGAAGGTGCGTCCCAAACCATACTTACTGACACCAAACTGCCGCGCGTGGTGGCGGACAGGGATCTGCGTAATCCGCGCACCTTCCAAACTAGCGAGTACGGAAATGAAGCGGTGGAGTTCGCCGTAAATACCCATGTCTTTGGCAATTTCGGAGCGGAAGACTTTAAGTGCGCAGCCGTAATCGCGGAGGTGGACGCCGCTGAGGTTGCGGATGATCCAGTTGGCGATGCGGCTTGGTATTTTGCGGAGCAGTGCGCCGTCTTGCCGATTCACGCGTTCGCCGACGACGAGGTCCCACTCGTCACCTTCGACCATTTCGAGCATCGCGGGGATGTCAAGCGGATCGTTCTGGAGGTCACCGTCCATGGTGGCGATGAAGTCTCCCCGGGCGATGTCAATGCCGGCCATGAGGGCGAGGCTCTGGCCGTAGTTCTTACGGAATTCCACGAAGACGAGGCGGGGATCGTCGATGCTTTTTAGCTCCTTTACCGTTCCGTCGTTACTGCCGTCGTCTACGTATACGATCTCGTAGTCGGTCATGCCGCCACCCAACAGGGCACCGTTGATTCGGTCGATGAGTGGCTGGATGTTCTCCAGCTCGTTGTATACGGTTACTACTACGGATAGCTTCATGGGGACAAAGATAATGTTGTCTGGACTATCTAGCGATGGGCTGATCGGCACCTACGTCTGTCGATCAACCTATCGCTAGATGAAGTACCCTTTCGGGGCACTTACTATTTGTCCTTAAGTATGCCGATGATTTCTCTTAGCGGCACATCAACACTGACGACGAGACCTTCGGGGTCGATCAAAAAGTTGGTTGGCACCTTCTTGACACCATAAATACCCGCAACGTTGCCATCGAGGAATTTGAAGCTGTCGGTTTGGTCCATCACTTGATAGGGCCAGGCTCGGGAATCCTTGGTCATTGCCCGCTTCCAGGCGGCGCTGTCTCGTTCGATGGCGATGCTTACGATGCTTAGGCGGTCTTCGGTGGCTGCATTCAGGTGTACGAGTTCGGGGCTTTCACGGCGGCAGGGCCCGCACCAGCTGCCCCAAAAATCTAGCAGAACGTAGCCACCGCGCAGGTCTTGGAGGTTGAAGGCTTGGCCATCGGCGCGTACTGCGCTGAAGTCTGCAGCGGTCTCTTCGGTGCCCACATTGGGAGCGAAGTACCAGGCCCGCCCTCCGAACCAGAGGGCGATGAGGACGAGGGGGATAAAAAACTTTCTACCAGGCATTTTCATCGTCGAGGGGTTTGGCTTTGATGGTTTTTTTGGTGTGTAGGCGCTGTATTTGGCGGGCGTAGAGCAGGCGGGCCAAGCCAAGATTTGCCGGTTCTGCGGCGTTGGGATGGAAGGCTTCGGCTACGGCGGCTTCACTCACGTCGAGGGTGTAGCAGAGGCTCATCAGTTGTTCCATGCGGTGCTGCATCCAGTAGTCGACCACGTCGGCTAGTTGGCGGAGGAAGGTGGCTTCGTCCGTCCCTTCGGCGGGGGCGGGGAAGTCTAGTGATTCGGAGAGGAGGAGTTGTGGTCTGATGATTGTTTGGCTGGTTCTGCCTGCATAACCCGGCTCAAGGGGGCATAGTTGAGGGGTGAACGGCGCTTTGCGCCGCAGCTTATAATTATTGGGGTCCATGTGCCAGGGACTCTACTACGTTACGCTCCGGCTTATTACGGTCGAATCTTTACATGATTATGTGCGGTACCTGCCTCGTGCGGTAGTTCTACTGTTCCACATCTCCAATAATTCTATTACTCCTTTATTCTCTTCTGTTGTCCCATTCCGACAATGCTGACCCGGCCATTAGCCGTACATTTGTATGCCTAACTAAATAACCAAGCTTCTTGCCGAATCTGCTTCCCATCATTGATGTTATCATTCCCGCTTACAATGAGGAGCAGAGTATTGGGCTCGTCGTCAATGAGTTGCCCCGGTATTTGGTGCGCGACATCATCGTTTGCAACAACAACAGCAAGGACGATACAGCAAATGTGGCGCGCAACGCAGGTGCAGTGGTGGTTGAAGAAACAAGGGCCGGGTACGGTAGTGCCTGCCTCCGTGGGATGGCCTACATCGCCGCCCGCCCCGAAGCCGAACAGCCTGACATCGTAGTCTTCATCGATGGAGACCATAGCGATTACCCGGAGCAATTACCCGAGCTGATAGCCCCGATTCTGAAGGATAGCGTAGACCTCGTAATCGGCTCCCGCGCCCTCGGAGACCTGGAACCGGGAAGCATGCAACCGCAGCAAATATTCGGTAACTGGCTGGCCACAACGCTCATCAAGCTGATCTACGGCATTTCTTTTACCGATCTTGGTCCGTTCCGGGCTATCCGCTACGACAAATTGAAATCCCTCGGGATGAATGACCCTGACTTCGGCTGGACGGTCGAAATGCAGGTACGCGCCGCCAAAGCGGGATTGAGGTGTGTGGAGGTTCCCGTTCGTTACCGCAACCGTATTGGTGTCTCTAAAATATCGGGGACGCTACGTGGCACCATCCTGGCTGGCCACAAGATTCTCTGGACAATTTTCAAACTGATCTGATCTATTATGACCGGACTAGCACTTTTCGTTCTCGCCGTCTACACGGTTTCTCTGCTCTACATCACGGTGTACTGCCTGTTGCAGTTCAACCTGCTGTACCACTATAAACAGAGTAATAACCCGACGAAGCATCCCGTATCTTTCGCTGATATGGTGCCGACGGAAGCTTCCACCCGGGAGTTCATGCTCGTAGGTGCGGCCCCGGGTTTTGCCCTCAGCGGTTCTTCCCTTGCACCTGCTGCCGAGCCTACTGAATACTATCCCTTTGTAACCATTCAGCTACCGATCTATAATGAGCTTTACGTAATTGCCCGCTTGATCGACGCCTGCACGAAGTTCGATTACCCGAAAGACCGCTTTGAAATCCATATCCTGGACGATAGTACGGACGAAACGGTGGAGATCGTTGCCGAAAAAGTTAAGGAGTACAAAGCCAAAGGCTTCAATATCGACCAGATCATCCGTGCCAAGCGCCAGGGCTTCAAGGCTGGTGCCCTGCGCGACGCAATGCCCCGCGCCAACGGTGAGTTCATCGCTATTTTTGACGCAGACTTCGTTCCCGACCCTTCCTTTCTACAACGGACTATTCCCCACTTCGCTGACCCTAAAGTTGGCGTAGTCCAGACCCGTTGGGAACACATCAACGAAGATTATAACATCATCACCCGCCTCCAGGCCCTGCAACTCAACGTGCACTTCACCGTTGAGCAAACCGGCCGGATGAACGGCGATCACCTGCTGCAGTTCAACGGTACGGCGGGCGTTTGGCGTACGAAAACCATCGCGGCTGGCGGCGGCTGGCAACCCGATACCCTGACCGAAGACCTGGACCTGAGCATCCGTAGCCAACTCGCTGGTTACAAAATTCATTTCCTCGAAGAAGTCGGCAGCCCGGCCGAGCTACCAGTAGAAATGAACAGCTTCAAAAGCCAGCAACACCGCTGGATGAAGGGCGGAGCCGAAACGGCCAAAAAGATGCTTCCGAGTGTCTGGAAATCCGACCTTGCACTCGGCCATAAGGTGCAAGCAACGGCCCACCTGTTGGGCAGTACTATCTTCTTGTTCGTCTTCCTCTGTGGCGTATTTTCCGTCCCGTTGTTGTTCCTGATGGGGGAGCTTTCCGTCTTCGGCATCAATAAGGACATCTTCGCCATTTTCTTAACTGGCCTGCTTTCCGTGATTGGTATTTACTACACCGCTAACGTGAACAGCGTGGCTGTAGAGGGGCAAAGTTTCAGCAAAAAGATATTGAAATTTATCGTCCTGTTTCCCTTATTCCTGGCACTGAGTATGGGCCTTTCCCTACACAACACCGTTGCCGTTTTACAGGGTTATCAGGGCAAGAAGAGCCCGTTTGTACGGACGCCGAAGTTTAACATCAATACCGTCAAGGATAAGCTGAAGGCAAGTAAGTACATGAAGGGGAAGCTGAACCTGATCACGGTTGGGGAAGGGCTGTTGAGCCTTTACTTCCTAGCGGGAATAGCGGGTGCGTTTTATCTCCAGAATGCTACCTTTGTTTTTTTTCACGGCCTGCTAGCGATTGGGTACGGGGCAATCTTCTTTTTTAGTGTTAAGCACTTGAAATTTGTGCAGTAAGGTGGGTGTGATAAATGATTAACCCTCCGAAAATAAACCCTAAGTGGGAGGTCAATTGAAAATAAAGAGGTTTCAAAATATCCGCACTCTTCACTGAAAAACCGAGGTGAATCTTTCTTGGGGCCAGGTAAAGCGCCAATGAAGTGGCTAAGGTGAACCATCCAAATGGCTCGGGATACTTCGCATGTTCAGCGTAAATTGTAAGCGCTGAAGCGGTGATCATTTGTATGGTTATCTCTGCCTATTTAAGGAAGTTGGCACTCTTGGCCTTTGGGGCTTGATAAGGATGAGTAACTCCATTGCCACGATGAATAAGGCTGAACTGATTACTAGTCACCTTGAAGTTTTAACGAGCATCCTGAAGGTCTTTTAAAATTATTAAATCTGAGATCTTTAACGTGAGCTTTGATGGACGTCCGGTCGTGAGTGGTGAGTATCACATTAAGATTACTAAGCCAGTCCAAAAGAAAACCCGGCCCTCATCTTGATGAGGGCCGGGTTTCAAATGCCAGAAATTTAGCCTGAAGGCCGAAGAATAAGGCTAGAAGGGCAGATCGTCTGAAGCCTCCGCTGTAGGCTCATCCGTAGTGGAAGCGGTAGGGAAATCGTTGAAGCTATCTGCTGCGGCGGGAGCTGCGGGTGGGGCAGTATTAGTGCTTACCTTTTCCACGCGCCAGGCGTTGAGATTGGTAAAGTATTTTTCCTGCCACTGACGGCCACGGAGATCGAAGTGTACTTTGATTTCGTCGCCTTCGTTTAGGTCGTCGATGATGGCTGTACGATCCTGCGTAGTCTGAAATTTCACGAAGTTATCGTACTGACCGCCATCGTTGGCTTTGATCACAAAGTCGCGTACGCGGAAGGACTCACCTTTGGTTTCGGTTTCGTATTTTTTGACGAGGGTTCCGGTGATTTCGTAAGACATGTTTTTTGTTGTTTTTGTTGTAGTTTAGATTCGCGAAAGTACGGGCTTTGTTTGGAAGCCTCTAGTTTTTGGGAAGGTTTCTCCCGGGCTCCGTGGGGAGGGGGTGAAGACCTTGGACGAAGTCCGAGGTGATTTATAAGGATAATCGTCTTACGATAGCCGTCGTCGGAGGTGAGGCAAAAGTGATAATCGCGACGACCTCTGGGCTGCGCACTTATTCTTTTGGTTCTGTACCACCAGTAGCTTCACAGGCACCCGCACAATTTCCGTACAGGTTGAGGGAGTGAGAAGTAACCTCAAAGTTCAGGATATCCCCCATCATGTTCTTGATCTGCTGAACACGCGGGTCGCAGAACTCAAGCACCTTGCCGCAATTGTTACAAATCAGGTGGTCGTGCTGTTTATAGCCGTAACTTTTCTCATACTGGGCCAAGTTTTTACCGAATTGGTGCTTTTTTACCAGGTCGCAGCTTACGAGTAATTCCAGGGTGTTGTACACCGTGGCGCGGGAAACGCGGTAGTTGTTGGTCTTCATTTCGATGTAGAGCGACTCTGCATCGAAATGATCACTACGGGTATAGATTTCTTCCAGGATGGCATAGCGCTCTGGCGTACGGCGGGCCTTACGCTCTTTCAGGTGGGCGCTGAAGATGTCTTTTATTTTCTGTATGTCGGCGGTTGGGTTCGTCTGCATCTTTAAATAGTCTGTTAGGCTGTTAGTTCGTTAGTCGCATCGTACCGTTGGTCATTATGGTAATCCTAACGGACTAGAGGACCAACGATCTAAAAGACTAAAGCTCTATTCTTCTACTCGGGAAACGGTTGAAACGTGGTCTAAGTTTTTCAACCCCTGAATAGCTAGATAAAGTTGGTCGGTATTTTTGACTAGTAGGCTTACGTTTGCCTCGAAGTACCCATCGCGCCCACTGATGCTTAAACTGCGGATGTTTAGGTCCATTCCGGTAATCTCGCGGCTGATGGTTTCAATCACGCCGGTACCGCTGTCCGTACCCGTCATGCGTAAGTCTGCTACGAAGGAGCTTTCGGATGTAATGACCCATTCAGCCTTCATGATCCGGTAGCCGTAGTTGGCCATCAGATTCTGGGCGTTGGGGCACTTGCTGCGGTGGATCTTAAGACCGGCGTTGGCGGTTAGGTAGGCGAAGACTTGGTCTCCCTGTACGGGGTTACAACAGGTCGCCATGGAGTACTCAAACTGGCCTCCCGGTTCGCCGTTGATGAGTAGGCGGGAATGGCCTTTTTCTTTGGTGGCGGTATTGCGTCTGCGGGCAGATTCAAAGTTGGGTTCGGGCGGGAGCTTCACCGCTTTGGCCACTAATTTCCCGTTCTCGACGATGAAAGGGGAGAGCGCCTGGGCCACCGTCATACTTTCCTGGGCAATGTTAAAAAAAAGATCGGTGTGGCTGCCGTTGGTATGTTCCAGGGCAAGTTGCTCCACGGCAGTGTTACTGTCTCTGATGTGGAGGTTTTTTAGCTTGCGCATCAGGGCTTCTTTACCTAGTTCACCTTTTTCCTTCCGTTCAGCCTTCATCGCCTGGCGAATCTTGGACTTGGCTTTACCGGTGATGACCAGCTGGAGCCAACCCTCGCTTGGTTTCTGGCCTTTATTGGTAATCACCTTGAGCCGGTCTCCGTTACGAAGCTTGTAGCTTAGGGGGACGATGCGTTCATCAACCAGCACACTCTGGCAGTAGTAGCCAACCTCGGTATGAACACTAAAGGCAAAGTCAAGCGCAGTAGCGCCTTTGGGTAGCGCCTTCATGTCTCCGCCCGGCGTCCAGACGTAAACCTCTTCGTTAAAGAAGGCATTGTCCCGAAAATCTCCGAGGAACTGCACGGTGTCTGAGTTCGGATCGTCCAGGATATCGCGGACGGAATCGAACCACTGCTCGTATACATCCGGTTGGTTGCTTACACCTTTATATTTCCAGTGGGCAGCGAAGCCGCGTTCGGCGATCTCATTCATCCGTTCGCTGCGGATCTGGACTTCCACGAAGCGGGCATCCGGCCCGGCCACGGTGGTGTGTAGGCTTTCATAACCGTTGGACTTTGGGATTGTCACCCAGTCCTTTAACCGTTCGGGTACGCCCTGGTACACGTCGGTGACCACGCTGTAGGCCGCCCAACAGGATAGCTTTTCTTTGTTCCGGGGTACGTCCATCACGATGCGGACGGCGAAGAGGTCGTAGATCTGCTCAAACGGTACTTGCTTTTTCTTGATCTTATTGTAGATGCTGTAGATCGACTTCGGGCGGCCGTAGATGCGGTATTCGTAACCGAGCTCGTCAAGGCCCTCGCGTAAGGGGGCGATAAAACGGTCGATGTAATTCTCCCGGGAAGACTTGGTTTCCCTGAGTTTTTTTGCCACGGCGTTGTAGTCGTCGCGGTCCAGGACTTTCATGCAGAGGTCGAGGAATTCGGAGCGGAAGTTGTAGAGGCCGAGCCGGTGGGCGAGGGGGGCGTAGATGTAGCTCGTTTCGGCAGCGATCTTGAACTGCTTGTGCTCGGGCATGCTCTTGATCGTCCGCATATTGTGCAGGCGGTCGGCCATTTTGATTAGCACGATCCGTACGTCTACGATCAGCGTCCCGAGTACTTTTTTGAAGTTGGCCGCCTGTTGGCTTTCGTTGTTGTAGGCGCTGTCGAGCTTGGTTAGGCCACCGACCATGAGGGTGATGCGTTCGCCGAATTCGGACCGTAGGTCATCCAGGGTTACCGGGGTGTCTTCCACCACGTCGTGCAGGAGAGCGGCGCAAATGGCGGTGGGCCCCAGGCCAATTTCTTCGGCGCAGATGCGGGCAACGGCGACGGGGTGATAGATGTAGGGCTCGCCGGATTTGCGGCGCTGGTAGCGGTGGCTGTAGTTGGCCAGCTCCATGGCGCGACCCATCTGCTCACGGTCCCCATTGCTCATGATTTTGGGTAGGCAGCTGAGCATGTCTTCGTAGGCCTTGCGGATGCCGACCTGTTCTTCAACGGTGATTTCCAGTACTTCGGCCATAAGGGGCTTGTTTTAGGAAGGGGTGAAGATAGTCAAATAGTCAAGTAGTCAAGCACGAAAATCGCTAAATAGGGCTCATGCTATTTGACGATCTGACCGCTTGATAATGTGACCAATACGGGCGCAGCCGCAGGTGCAGAGTACGCTTTTGAAGGGCTGAGTTACTGCTGTACTCTGAATATGTGGGCTTATTTGTCGGTATCGTGCGGGAGTAATCGGGCGACTTTTTAGTTTCCCAAACTTACTTTGCACCTGCGTTCGCGCCCAACGCTTAAAGCCACTGCGTAGCAAAATGATCTTTCTCTTCTGCCTCAGGCTATTACTTCTTTGATTACTTTACGGCTCCAACCGCCCACTCCTGTAATCATGAAAGCAATAGTCTGTCAAAATTACGGCCCGCCTTCCACCTTGGTATTCAAAGAAGTAGACCTTCCTGAGCCTGGGCCTAAGGAGGTACGTATCCGCCTCAAAGCCTGTGGCGTAAACTTCCCAGATACCCTCATCATCCAGGGTAGATACCAGTTTAAACCAGCGCTTCCTTTTACCCCCGGTAGTGATATTGCCGGCGTCATCGACGCGGTGGGGGAGGGTGTGCGTGGACATAAGACGGGGGA
>Ga0306864_1000547_pt1 | contig 17144 bp, 14 predicted proteins | sample AntRauTorckE5430_FD_190448 | JGI IMG/M metagenome (GOLD analysis project Ga0306864, IMG submission 190448) | Saline lake microbial communities from Rauer Islands, Antarctica - Metagenome Torckler E5 #430 (v2) (version 2) | ecosystem: Environmental > Aquatic > Non-marine Saline and Alkaline >...
GAATTTTTCAAAATATCATGCACGAGAAAGGAATGAGGTGTTGACAATTATTATTAATTGATAATAACAATAATTCATTCGTTTCGCTTGAATTGTAATGACACGCGATTTTGTCAAATTAGGGGACAAGAACAGATGAACAACTCACCACTGGCAACCATGCACAGTACCAACAATATCAGTGTTCTAAAGGCTCTCATGGTGGTATCAGTACAGCGAATAAGAAACTGATGATGTTGTGAGTGAGTTCACTGCTCAAATTTTGATTGAACGATCGATGATGGATGATGGCAGATACGATACGTGTTTTCTTTGAAAGTGATGGACGGACCGCGCCAAACTTGCAAAAGAACAAGTGGAGCTTGATCGAATTCATGCTCATAACCATATCGTCTAACGGATACCAAAAGAGGCTCAGTCCCTGGCAAAAGGCTTGTATAGACATCATACGATTAGGTTTAGAGGCTAATTTAGCAATTGAACAAAAATAGAAAATAGATCCGCGCGCGCGAAGTTTCTGAGTTTCTGCTGTTTCAAAAACCGGCTTCGATCATCACGTTGTTCATTCTCGTTGGTTGCGTTTGGTACCCGTTTTTTCTGCATACCTCTCGAGGCTCGAGGCCATCATTGGTTACCCTTCACAGCTGCATTACTGATTACTGGATAGAACTGACTTATCACACCTTCAACTTAGCTTTCACCGCAAAGTGAGCGACAGATAGAATTTACTTATTCTAGAAGTTCAGAGCGCCAGATTTTGAGTCACTGACAAAGTTCGTTGACGCTGTTTGCATTGAATCTACATTCCTATCTACCAACCCACATACTATACCTACCACATATTATACCTATATACCTACACACCTACCGCTCACTAGCACCTCTTTGATTCGAAGATAGAATTTTTATCTGAAGTCTTATAAACCCCATGATGAAATTTGGTAAACAACGAAGCGGCAAGAAGGGAAGTAAGACACCGGAACCTTCGCCAGCAAAGGTAAGTAAGGACAGAGGAAGGACTTCTGCCTAGTTTAATTTTTAACTTTGTTTCAACCGTGATTCCTGTGCTCCACAAACTCACCGCCCGCTAACTTTGGTCTGCCAAATAGAAAAAGAAAAACGGTAGGTCATCAGATCCAAACTATTACTCCTCCAGTGGAAGCAGCAGCTCATCATCCGACCTCTTCGAAGACGAGATCGAAAGCTCCAACAGCGGCATAAACCAAATCATCAATGGAATCAAAAATAACCTCAGCCTCTCCCGCTCAAAATCCAACAAATCTAGTAAAGCTAATAAAGCCACCAGTGCAAAGTATCAATGGTCGAAGAAAAACAAAGAGGTTAAATCAGTGTCTAACAATAATATCAGGCATAATGACCATTCTGATTCAGATTCTGATTCTGACGAATCAAGATCTCATTCTGAAGAAAATTCTTCAGGTGATAGTGCCACTAGTGGTAGTGATTCTCCTGGCAAGGATGAAGAGAAGAATAAGGGGAATGAAAGCACCGAGGACTATTCTGACGATGAAGATGAAGGGGAAGAGGATTATAAGGTTGGAGGTTATCATCGTGTGAAAGTTGGAGAAGTCTATAATCAAAGGTGGGTCGCATTGCATTATACTCCATCTTATCCCCTATTCTTTATTGATTATCTCACAATCTTTCCGTATTTATTTTTGGATTTTATGCAGATATGTTGTCATCAAGAAGCTTGGTTGGGGGCATTTCTCTACAGTATGGATGGTCAAAGACAAACAACTCAAAAAATCTTCATCAAATGGTGGCATATTGTTTTACGCCATCAAAGTCCAGAAATCAGCAGAACATTACACTGAAGCTGCCATGGACGAAGTGGAACTTCTCGATTGCATCGCCAAAGAGCATAAACGCGTCGAGGCAGCTTACAACACCACCCCTGCCCTCAAAGATAAAGACAATGTCTCACTTTCAACTGTCGTCGATCATTCTCGTCATGTTGCTACTTTGCATGACTCATTCTTTCACAATGGACCGCATGGAAAACACATGTGTATGGTTTTCTCCATGCTTGGGTGTAACTTTCTGAGTGTCATCAAAGCTTACAACTATCGTGGTATACCAATTCCAGCCGTGAAGAAAATGATGCTAGGTGTTGCGAAAGGTTTGGACTTTTTGCATAGAAAGTGCAACATTATTCATACGGATTTGAAACCAGAGAACGTTTTGTTGCAATTCCCTGGCCAGATCAATACGAATGGTGACCACGAAGATGAGGATAATTTACGGGAAGATCTGGACCAAGATCAATCTGTATCAATTCAAGAGTTGGAATCAATGCTTGAAAACTCAAAAATTTCAATAAATGAGCGAAAGAGGATAAGAAAGAAGCTGAAAAAGAGAAGGCAACGCGAAAAGAAACGTCTAGATGATGACGACGACGACAACGACGACGATGATGATGATGATGATGAATGTCAAGGCGCTCGGACTTTCTCAGATGAGCGAATGGAACATCTTTTGAAACAGCAGGACAAAAAGATTACAAAGAATGCACACGAACGGGTCCTATCTCGCTTATCTCATAGTCAGTTTGTCATGAAGAATTTTTGCGCTCGAGTAACCTCAAATGGATCTGAACTTTCAGGTGTCATTGATGACTTAGTGCAAGTTTCACGTCCAAGCAAATCAGAACTTGCATCTCATTTTCAAATTTGTAATTCACAGGTTAGGAAGAAAAGTGGTGTTGCAGAAGTTTCTTTTTTGATGCGTGCTTTTGTACCAGAGCAAGAAATTGCCGATAATGTGTCTGCATCCCTTGGTAGCAACCAATGGGAAATAAGTGATGAAGAGGATGCTATTAGAGAGTGGTGAGTCGATCGCAACTGCACGAACAAAATGTTTTGTAATAGAAATATACCTTTCTAACTTATTCCCCATTAAAACTTGCAGGAGATGTGGGTTGTCAATCAAGCAATCGGGAGATAACTCCATATCAACATTCTTTAAGTTGGTTCAGCATGGCCGCAAGGAACTTGAGCCTGGTTTGAGTAAGACATGGACACATCTTTCAGATCTAGTTGGTGAGAATCTAGCAGGAAGAGAAATCACCATTCCAAGTCTCTCAAGCAGGTCGAAATCATTTGGAAACGACACACAACCCCGAAGCACTCCATTCTCATTATTCACTGTAAAATTCTCTGTATTATCTTCGATGATTGTGCTTGGATTTTTGGAGGATCGGCTACCCGGACTTGTTTTCATGAATTATAAGCGCGAAGAAGCATCACCTCCAATCGATCATGTCATATTTGGTCCATACGCTAACCGTATTTGCAAGCACCCACTTGCAATGCAAATCAAAGATTCTACACGAGGAGAAAATGACACAAACTCCTTAGGCTCGGCATTGTTTGGATTTGATTTAAGAATGATAAAGGAATTTGCAGCTAGACCTACGGTTGATGAGCATGGAGCGTCATCATTCCAACTCGCTGGACCATCAATGGATAAGGTTGCAAGTTGGTGGCATGCAAGGCAACCAATTCATTATCGTGTTAAGGCATTCATGGGTCTTAGTCCCAGTGCCGAACTTGTTGACATGCCTCTCTTTGCATCGGTGCCAAGGGCTACTCAAGAGCATCAATCATTTATCGAAGGGAGTAAAAGTGCCCCGGAAAGGCGACGTTCGTCGTCCATCACAAAGCATATTGATCCCATTGATCTACCGATGCCTGACACACAATCTGCTGTAGCAAGTGCTTCTCAGCAGCCTGACCTAAAAGATGCCAGCGTTCTCCAATCCTCACGAGCAGTTGTTGTTGACCTTGGAAATGCTTGCTGGACTGACCGCCACTTTAGTGAAGATATCCAAACAAGACAGTACCGTGCACCCGAAGTATTGCTAGGACACAAGTATGATACTTCAGCAGATATTTGGTCACTGGGATGTATGACTTTTGAACTTCTCACAGGTGACCTTTTATTCGATCCAAGGGAAGGACCTGATTATGATCGCGACGAGGACCACCTGGCAATGTTTCAGGAATTGTTTGGAAAAATGCCGAAGAAGATGGCGACTTCGGGAAAGTATTCCAAAAATTATTTTGACAAGAGAGGAAATCTGAAACACATCAAGCAACTCAAATATTGGCCTATTCAGGATGTCTTGCATGAAAAGTATCATTTTTCGTTGAAAGATGCCAAGGAAGTTGCCGATTTTATGCTCCCACTCTTTCAATATGATACGAAACAGCGATCTACAGCACTCCAATGCCTGCGGCATAAGTGGCTTCAAAACGTTGATTCAAAGGATGACCATTTTTGAGAGTCTGTCCCACCTTGGATCTGAGGGCTCACTCCACCTTATCATAAAATAAGTCCTTATTTCCAGTTCGTTCACTGCAGTATCTATACATCATACAAGGAGAGATCGGTTTGAGACAATTATTTAAATTTAAAGGTTAGGTTGTCTGCAAAACACTATCCTACAGGTCTAATGCGAACACGATGATCTAGTAGAAGTGGTTTTATATTGTCAAAGTTGGTATTTTTTGTATGGTTGTTGCAGTGTTTTCCCTTATATGGTACGATCTGTTACTACTGTACCTATCATACCTGTAGCTGACAATAACAGTGAACTGCAATATTTTCTACCAACTTATCTCGAGTGTTAAAGTCAAGATCAAGACACGCTTTACCAAGGAATCTCAAGTCCATCCTCGCAGTTGATGAACTTTCCAGTTCTCTCCATGTCAAGCTGTCCAATCTCATGAAAAACACGTTTAGCCCCAATGCTGGCATCCACAGCTCCCTCAATCTCCCAAATTTCTTTGTATTTAGCTGTCATGCCAGTTTTGTTAAATCCAGGATGAAGAATTCCAACAGGAATCTTCTTGTCTTTAAATTCCTGTGACAAGAGCACGCATGCCATGTTCGCTGCAGCCTTCGACATGTGATGTCCATAATCTCCACCTATAGTATCCCAACAAGAAAGGAACAACATTTAGCGTTAATAGAGAAGAGATAGAATACGTTTACTACTACACCCTTGAAGATGCATGCTATCAATGTGAATGCGCCACAACATGGACATGGACATAACAATACATACTCACCATTAGGGTTCTGTGTAGTTCGCCAGTCGATGGAACCTCCCTGCGAAGTAATCATGGCAATGGAAGACCCCTCCTTGAGAATCCCGTTATTGTAAAGATTCGCAGAAACTCGCAACGGGCCGAGGGCACAGATGTCAATCATTTTAAGTTCCTCCTTGAAATTAAGTGAATCAATCATTTCAACAGGTTCATAAAAGTATCCAGCATTATTGATAAGGATATCAACGGGTCCTCCGGTAATCTTGGAAGCAATGGTATCACAGGCTTCATCAGATGCGACATCAATTCCAATAACAACTTCATCAGGATTGAGAGCATCAAGTTCTTCACTGGAAGCACGGACGATGGCTACAAGCTTCCCCCCCTGCGCGACAAGTTCTGTGGCGAGCGCAAGTCCAATTCCTCGATTGGCCCCAGTGATTGCTACGCGCTTACCCTTCAGATACGAAGGGTCATAAACAGATTCAATGTCAAGGTAACGCTTGTTATTTTCCTTCTTGGCCCTCGCGAAACGAGCAGGTTGGTCTGGGATGGTGTAGCGCTCGGCGTCTGACATTGCAATGGTGGTGGAAATTCTTCTTGATGAAATTGTTGAAACTGATCTCGTCAATGCTGCAGATTTAGGGGCGAATGCAGTTGCAAGACTGAGTGAACCAGATGTTGCAAGAAAGAGCGTGAGGGACTTCGCGAGTGATTGCATTCTTCAATCTTAGTTAGATTGTGTTGATTACGTTCATGGGTGGATCGTTTTAGAGTTCGCGAAAACATACGATACACAAGATACCATTCGTGCAAGCATAAAACACACGTCACAAGGCCATTTCACTATCCTCTCCCTTACTTTTTCTTTTTTTATTCTTATATATCTCGCACAATATTGTCTAAAAAGGGCCTATACACAGCTATACACCCCGGCTCGCTGAACGGTCAACACGGAAAAGAGGAGGAGGATCGACGATCGACGGCAGTTCTCAACAACTATCCAGCATTTACATCAACCGACTACAATAATATACAATAAATAATATATCATCATGAGCAACGGAGCAGGAATTCAAGAACTTATGGCCGCCGAGACCCGCGCCTCTCAAATTGTTGCTGAGGCCAGAATTGGTGAGTGACCATGAACAGCTATCATTTCTTGTGCACTGGATGGACCCTAGTTGCACATGTGTCATTTTCTATCCACCTCCTCGTTGGTGAGACCGGGCACCGCTTATGCTTGCAACAGCAGACTGGAAACTGACGCATTGCCCCATTTTAATTTTACACAGGTCGTGGCGACCGTATGAAACAAGCAAAGGCTGATGCACAGGAGCTCATCGATGCATACAGGGCTGAGAAGCAACAGGATTTCAATAATACCGTTCTCGCTGCTGGTAAGTAGTTTCCCATCACTCCAATTCCAACACATGACTATTTTTCGAAATCCTTTGACTATGGAAACTCACTTTTTTGACTTCATGGAATGACTCAGGCGGAAGCGGAGGATCTGCATCCGCAAAGCTTCAGGCACAGACCAACCAGGAAGTTTCTGTCATGCAGGGACAATTCCAGAGGAACCAACAAAAGGCTATTGATGTTCTTCTTTCCAAATGTTGTGAGGTTAGCCTCGAGGTACCCTCGGCTCGTGTTCGTTCCACTCAAAAGATTTATGGAGAATAGATGCCTTTAAACCATGGGGTAATTGAAGGAGCTTTTCTCGGCATATGGGATGGTTCTAGCGTTTACTCTGGTCTGGGTCTGCAGCGTATTGGGTAAAGAGGCAGTAATCTGAATTTTATACTTTTTTTTCTAAAGCTACAAGTTTGGACTGCATGGTCTTCTGCATCTCGCTGAACTGTTATCGTGTTGGGAATGCAAGCCACTGGCAATACGATTATGTAAATAAATTTTGATAAAATTCTTTTCAAATTTTTATGTAGAATTTGCATGACGACGACTCCTTCTCCTCCCCCTTTTAGGTATTATAAATAGAGCTCTCGTCATTGAAATTCCTTTTACGAATAATAGAACACTGCTGGGCTGTATTCGAACAACAAATCTCTTCTTTCTACCAAATGAACTGGATAGACCACAGACTCTAGAAATGACAGCTATTTAGCATTCTCAAAATACCTTACTCGGAACTCTAGGAAATTAAGTTTATCACAAGCCACAAGGCAAATCAGAGATATGAATAATTTGCTCTACAAAGAGCAAATAGGCAAAGAAAAGTAACAAAAAGAGTAGTACAAGTACCATTTATACAGATGACATTTTTCTGAAAGCTAGAGCTGTATAGCTATTCTCGCATGTCTATCCAGTACTATGTAAGGTCTGATTTCCAAGAAAAAGTACCAGATCCGCCAATGTTTTTAGTGCACATCATGATCTATGTCATCCCTATTGATGCATAAAATAATAGCAAGCGATCGTTCTGATCAGGACAAGCTTTACTTTTTTAGCACTACAGTAGTTTTGGGCAAACATTCACAACAGTAGTGATGCACAATGCACTACAATCCAGTAGGTACTTTACCACAATGTCCCATGTATTGGCGCCAGCGAGTTATAAACACCCCCAGCTTCTACGGGGAGATTTCGGGGTGCATCCCCCCTAATTGTCGTTGGCTCCCCCCTACTGTAGGGTTCGCATCTCAGGCGTTGAAGAAATTAATTTCAAATTTTTTCTGATTTTTTGACTAAAATGTATTTGTCCAGGCTGTCCCGGCCGCGGACAGTACTCTAAAAATGTAGATCACTCATCACTACTTGTCACTCAGTCATCAGTCATAATTAGAAATTAGTTAAAGAACACAACAGTAGTAGTAGTTGTCATCAAATCGAAATCATCTTGTACAGAGCAAGATCATCAGCATCGGCAACTACAATTCACAAATTCCGCTCGAGTCGATATTATTCAACATGTTGCCAAGGATTTTATCTCCTGAAAATAGACAGAGGCTGTCCATTTTCGGAATCTATGTTGCAACTAGCTGCATTCTCTGCGTAATTGCTGATCGGGTCTTCATATCGTCTTCACGCATTAGTGGGCTCTTTTATCCAAGTAGTGTTGATGATCATGCGGATCATCTATCAGCGATCAACTATATAAAGACTGCGAATTCAATAATCGGCTTAACATCGGAAGAAGCTGGAGTCGACACCACGAATACACTCAAGATTTATCACTCAACATCTTCCATGTGTTTTGAGAAGCCAACAGATTTTACTATTCCAAACCTTGGTCTCAAACAAACAACACAAGCCATTATAATACCTGGAGCAGGTTGCTCACCTGAAGAGAAAGCACGAAACATTGTCTCTTGGTACCAAGAGGAAAATAAGGACATTAAGGTAGTCTTCATATACGATTATCCCGCTTTATCAATAGTGGAACCGTTTCACACGAGCAGTAACAAATTGACGAAAGCAAACCAAATCCCGCTGTGCGTATTATCTGTCACGCATCATCTTTCTGCAATGGCTCTTATAAAAGAGTCTGCCAAAGTCAGGGATCACTCATTCTCAGTGAAGTTTCCTGCTGACAACGTCTTGGAGTTACCTCCAAAACTCAAGTTTCAAGTTGTAATTTACGAATTCATGACCTCTATTGTCATCACAATAATGTCCTTCGTGATCACTGCTGGGATTCTGTTTTGGCGCTGGGGAGAATCGTTTACCATCGAGTTCAACAGAGAAGGTGTATTGATTTCTTATTCAGGAGAAAATGACGATCATATTGATCCTGATGTGCTACTGTCCAAGGAACAGGTCTTGAAGTTACCTGAAATCCAATTTAATGCCACAATGGATGAAGAGTGTTCTCCCGATGCAGCATTAATTCAAAATCTCTGCACTTCAATAACGTGTCCGGTATGCATTGATGACTTTGAAAAAGACGAATTGGTTCGAGTTCTTCCCTGCGGGCACATGTACCATACAGATTGCATAGTTCCGTGGCTAACAACTAGAGCTCCAAATTGCCCCATGTGCAAAGCCAGCATCGATAATTCGGAAAAGGGAGGAAAGAAGATGTTGTGTAAAGTCATCTCAATGCATTCATAAACTACTACTAATATTCATATGTACTTTCAGCGTTCAAGTTAACAATCATTTTATTCCTATCAATTAAGGATTAATTTCACCAGCTGACGCATTTTCATCTCGCACCCCACAATAAGATTGATTATATTCTAATTTACTGGCTTTATCTACTCTGAGAATGCGACCGTGACTTGTTCTCTTGTAAACTTTGTCAATTCATCTTTGCATATTGCCACTCCAATAGCTGTGCTTCCGTCAGCAGATTGCCCAGTGTAATACATTCTTGTTGATCCATCATCCAATCTGACCAAGTGTGGTGCACCAACTCCATCTAAATCCCAGCTTCCTTCGTCTCCCACATCAAGAACAACTCCAAGCTTGGTCCACTTGCGTAGATCATCACTCTCAGCAGCCATTACTCTGTGCTTACCATCCACCGAAGACACACCCTCGTACAGCATGTACCAACCATCCGCGGTTTCCCACTTCTTATCCTCAGTAAATAGTGCCTTTTGAACGATCGAGCACCGGGCACATCCATCATCGTCCATGCTATCAGCATCTGGTCGAAGAGCGATTCCACGCTTGTCCCATTTGAAACCATCTTCTGACACAGCAACTCCAATAGCTTTCTCCCTAGTTGCCTTTAACATTGTGGAGTAAAGCATGTAAAAATTCCTTTGAGCCGTTCCCTTCTCTCTTTCCTTTGCGGGAACAAAGTTGATTGCTACTTCAGGCCAAGCACAGTATAATTCTTCTTCCAGGTCCACCTTTGAACCATCTTCGTCACGAAGGGCTAGCATTTCCTTCATATTGGGATCATCTTTATTGTATGGAGCCATGATCGCACCTGATGGATCATCACCTTCGACACGACCAAATGCAACTCCATCTTGGGAAAGAGCTACACCAATTTTCATGTTCATACCCTGAATGGTCATTTCTTCAGCTCCTTTCACTTCCTTATCGAGGTATTGACCAATAGAAGTCTCTTCAAAACTTCCTCCCATGTAATACATGAGATAGACACCTCCATCTGTCATGATTGCAGGTGTACTCATGGGCAGCAAGACCTGTCCTAGACCAACATGCGCAGTATCAAATCCCCACCAACTTTCTTTATTCAAACCAAGAGAAACACCAACGACATCTTCAGATGCGCTTCCAACCTCTTCCCTCTCCCAGTGAAGACCATTACGGCTGGTTGCTCTTCCGATCCTACCGGTACTAAGAGGAGGAAGTTTGTTATCACTATCAAGATCAGTGTTCCTACCGTGATACCACCTGTGTAATATTATGATGTAATGAGAAGAAATAATTGTTAGTAAAGCATACAGGTTTTTCATGGCCCAAAGAACAGTCGACTATTATATTATTACGTAAAAGCAATTTTCAAGCTGCACTGCAACTTACATAATAAATTCTGCCTCGGAATCTCCAGCATCTCTTGCATATCTATGGACCCTCGCTGCACCAATCTTCTGGCTATCAAACGCTTCGGGGTTTTCAGATGGGCGAAGCACAACATTGGAATCATTTAAGGACGATTTGAGGGAGGAGAAAGTTTTTCGAGGCGATGGTGAGTTAGACCATGCTTCGCATCCGAATATTGCAGAGAGAAGGAGAGAGTAGGACAACTTCATCTTGAACTTATTTGCTTATATTAAATAAATTATGCTGCCGATAAAAGTGATGGCTGATGTGTGGCGAGTGGCGATGAGCAGATGTGTGGAGAATGTGCGATCTTTTCCAAAACATGAAAAGTGAAAAGATTGATGACACATCATCATTCTAGTCAAATCTTTGCTTCAACACGGATAGTGTTTGGAAAACTAGGTTTTGTAGAAAAGTGAGGAGATTTTATCTTTTTAAAACTATTCGGTCCACATTATTCACCTTACTACTAGGGTAATTCGAATACTTTTCAGAGCAGGAAAGCCTGGTAGCTCACTTAATTGCGTATCAATAACAGTTCATCTATCATAATTATTCCTTCTTTGGTGCTCTAGGTGCTTTGGGTTCGGGGCAGTCTCTTGCGATATGACCCTCGTTGTTACAGTTGTAGCAAGCCTTGTCATTACGAGGCTTCTCACAATCATCAGCAATATGCCCAAACTGTCCGCAGTTAAAGCAACGACGGTACTGTCTCTTCTCGGAGTTAATCTTGTCCCTGCTTTCGCCTTCTGCGCGGTCGTTCTTGCAGTCTCTTGCAAGATGTCCAGTCTATGTGATTGTTGAGTTAGAAACATGTTGAATCGTGACAATTGCATGCGTGTTGCCAAATCTAAAATGCTCACCTGACCGCAGTTGTAGCAATTCTTCTCACTCATTATAATTATTCTTCAAGTTCCTGACAAATTTGAAGATGTACAAGTGAGTATTATGAACTTAAAGTGACCTCATTCTTGGCACCGGTGATTAAATGGTGGGAAGGAAACAGTAGAGAAAGGGAAGGACAAGAAAAGATCAAAAGACATGATATTCAGTGTTCAGTCAGGTTCAGTGATGTTGTTGAATTTGATGGAAGATAATGACCGGCGTTGCAGCGGAGCCAGATCTCTCTTTTTCTTGTTTGCCTTGACTCTTTCATGGACCAAATGATGTCCCTTCTTTCATCTGATTCATTCTATGCCAGCATGAAAAAATCTAGTTCTTTTGTCCGCAAAGCGGTGAAATAAACCGCGGTGTCCTTGCACTCACCTATTTCTAAACTATGGTGTTGCGCAGTCCTCAATAGAGGATAGATACCGTCGTAGCTGATGGCAGGTGTCAACAAAACCAAAATTGCAGACCCGGAAGTGGAGTAAAAAAAGAGGGGTACAATTTTAGTAGCCCCACATATCTTTCCCGCCATTCAATTTCTTCACCTTTCCAAAACCAACAAAAAGACAATCCCAAATCCCACCTCCATCACATCACAATTCTTAAAATAGAATCATCATTATCACGACCTTCGGAATCACTATCATCTTACTTCTATTCCGAAACCATGGTTAAAAAATACACACTTCACAAGACTGACGATGGTGATGGTCCAGCACCGTGTGCTTTCTTTCTTTCCCCCAAAGGATGCAATAATGGCGACAACTGTAAGTTTGCACACATTCTTCCAAGCGCAGCGAAAGCAGCACAATCTGGATCCTTGGTTCCAGTAGCCAGTAGTAACAACTCCGTATCATCATCAGACATTAGTTCTGAAAGTGAGGACGAAGCACCCCCAGCCCCTGTTGCACCAAAGGCTAAAATTCCCAAGGCCAAAACCCCAAAGGCCAAAACTCTTAAGGCCACAACCCCAAAGGCCTCAACTCCAAAGATCACAACTCCAAAGGCGAAACCCCAGACTGTCTTAGATGCCGATGGTATGTTTGCTGCTCCTGGAGAAAGAGATCAGACCCCAAAGAGCGACAAAAAGCGAAAGAAGAGGACCATCGAACAGACTGACCCCTTCTCAAAACCCAAACACACTGCTACAGCAGCTACCACACCCCAGGCAACTCCTGCAACAACCTCCACCCCCAAATCGAAAAAGAGGGCCAAGGTCGTGGAAAAGCAATCTAGCTTCCGCGATCTTGACCTCCCCGTAGCGTCATTTTCTGTACCCGGTGCATTCAGCGCCATGGCAAATTTACCCATCTCCACTCCACCAACTGCTGCTCCTCCGCAGCCTCCCAAATTTCCCGTCCCCGCTTCCACCCCAGAGGGCATCAAATGGCAAAATGTCGTGATCGCCACTCGCAAAAACCCCAGGTACCAGGCCGACTTTGATTTTGACAAAGTGAGAAAGCAGTTATTGGAAAGCAAAGAATCTGGGCTATCCAACTGGGTCAAAGCCATGCCCTACGGACCGTGGTGCACCTCTAACCCCCATGCTATCGCCATTGATTGTGAGATGTGCGAGACCAAGGACCCTATCAGTGGAGTTTCCAACCACAAGGCCTTGTGTCGTTTGAGTGTTGTGAATGCTGTTAATCCCGATGAAGTCTTGCTGGATACCCTTGTCAAACCGGAGTGGCCAGTCGTAGATCATAGGTCAAGGATCAATGGTATTAAGAAGGATCACTTGGAAGGTGTGCAATTTACATTGCAACACGCTCAGGCATTTATGACAGCTTTATGTTCTAACGAGACTGTCATTATTGGACATGCTGTACACAATGATCTCGTTGCTCTTCAGATGGAGCACCATTGCAATGCTGATTCGGCAATGCTGTTTTCTGTAAAGGATGAATTGAATGCTACTTGCAGTTTGAAGGATCTTGCAAAGCAAGTTCTAAAGCGCGAGATGCCTGATGTGCATGATTCTGTTAACGACGCTCGTGTTGCGCTATTTGTTCTTGAGGAAGGATATCTTAAGACTGATGGCAAACCTGAACCAATTATCCGCACGGTCAGAGCGAAGAGGAATGGAGGGAATAATGATCTTTTTGTTCATCGCATTCCCAAGGGATGCATTCCAGAACATATCTCCAATATGTTCTTGGCGCATACCCACATCAAGCCGAAGGAGGTTCCAAATATCGAGTTCAACTCTGATACAGGAAAGACAATTGTTTCATTTGTATCTGCTGATCATGCGAATTCGGCATTCAAAACCCTTGATGGCGAAGCGAAGCCTGATAAAACTGGTCGCTTTCAAAAAAGAGTTTACCTGAAGACTGGTGGATATATTAATGTTCGTCAGATGACGGCACCAAAAAAAGCAGTGAATAAATAAAGATGACTTTTTGTTTGGATTTTCTTTTTTTCTCATTTCTGAAAACTTCTGTAGAGAGCTTTTGATGGATCTTCCAAAAAGGGTCTATTGTTTATTGCCTCAAGACTGGTGGATTATTACATCTTCGTCAGATGATGGGACCGAAAATGCAAGGAATAAGTAATTCAGTTTTTTCTCATCTATGAATACTGCGGTAGAGAATTTGATAGCTTGATCTACTTCTTCTTTCTCAATCTTCGGGACGAAGACAGATTTGCGGTTGCACCTCTGGATCCATTTACAACGCGTTCGGATAGCTTGGCAGATAATTTATGACCATCGTAGAGAGTTCAAGTTCACCAACAACAAACAATCGCAAGGTGCAAAATATTAGAGCCTACATTCACATTTGGCCAAAGTAAAAACAGCCTAAATTAGTAAAAATCTTCTAATTTATCCATACTACCTATTATCTCTCACTTTTCTAATCTACTGCTGCGATGCAAAATTAGAAGGTTTGAACTTGGACTAATAATTATAACCGACAAGAGATCTCACATTGATCTGGCCTACTCCTTAAGATTTGAAAAATGGTAGTCAGGTCAGCCAATCTACCCTCAGTAGTGATTTCCTCTTTCAATGCTGCAACCCCCGTTGCAGCAGCAAGCATAAACGGATACAACCCTGTTTTCGCGTCTATTTTCATGAGAGAATCAGGGTACGCATTCCGAAGAAACTTCAAACCTTCGTTCCATCTCTTTCCGCTGATAATTGCAGAGTGAAGAGGCAATCTCCCTCGCTTAAATTTAGTATTTCCCTTGTTTGCGTTTGCTCCCACTTCGAGTAAAATTTGAATGACTGTTGGCTGTTTCTGCTCAGTATAATCATCTTGGAAACTCTGTGCTGCGTCGATTTCATCATCCCCATGAATCAATTCTTCAATGGAATATCCCTCTCCACTTAAATCATGTTCTTTGAAAATAGGTGTGATAGTTGCAATCATGAGCGGTGTACGCAGCGTTGAATCGTATGCATTCAATTGTTGGGGATAGAGAACTGATGCAATTTTTACCACTGCCCTTGGGCAGTCAACAAGCGATGCTGCGTGCAATACATTAAATGGACGATTATTGAGACTCTCTCCCTCATGCTGCAAGGGGAGGCCTGAGTCTTGCTGATTTGCATGTAAACATGCATCAGCTTTAATATCGTCTTTCGCTTTTGTCACACTGGACTTAATCATTGAATCACTGTCGCCTACTTTGGTGTCCACATTCTGTATCTTCACTTTCGTTTTACTATCATTCAAACCACATTTGCATTCATCAACATAATCAATGGTTCCATAATATGCAGCTCTCAACAACAGCTCTGTTTTTCTCCAAGCCTCTGCCAACTCATCTTTGACATCATCCCTCGAACTAACCCCTTCAATAAGATCATCACCAAGCATAACAAAGTACCTGACCCACAACCTCAGGAGCGGCGTCAAACCCTCATAATCACGGTCATGCACAACCCTAGGATTCGACCTCAATAATTCTTCTAAAACCTCAATCGGAGCTCCGCACCTACATGCCGCATGCAAACTCGTATCCCCATCTACATCTTTCATCTCCGTCATCTTCAGCCGCTCCTCAATTCCATCCAGCAAAACCTTTACAACCTCTACAGAAGCATATTGTGAACTGCATGTAATATGTAAAGGGTTCATAGTACTTGTTCCGACCATCATTAGCGCAGGTGGATTAGCCTTTAACAATGCCTCAATCACAAAAGCCGGCGCATCATGCTCACAAGCGACATGAAGTGGTGTCCTACCCTGCTCTCCGACTGAAGCGGCTTCGGACGGATGTGTGTAGATTCGGCTTAGGGTTGCATTCCATTCGTAGGACTGTACTAGTGTTAAAAGATCCATATCTTCTTCAGTGTTGTTCGGTATATAGCTCCCGAGTGATGCAATATTAATGTTTAGATGCGCATTATGGTTCATGTCTGGTACCGGTATTGTCAGGGGGTAGGAGTGCATCATTGCGCTCATGTTCATAGGTAGGTTGGACGGAAGACCAGGTATTTGACCGTGGTGATGCTGTTGTTGTTGATGCCCGGGGTCGCTAGATCCGTTGGTACTGTTTTCAGCAGTGTCTTGAATTTGCTGATATTGACTTACTTGTGCGGCATTACCATGACCGTGAAGAATACCACATAATTGTTCACCATCTTGTTCTAGTTCTTGATCATCAGCTTGTTGCACCCGGAGGAACACAATGCCATCATCACTGCAATTATCATTTCCATACGAGCGCAAGGTAGCGCTTGTCTCAGGGGCGTGTATATTAGAATCATGACTCCCATCTGAAGAATGAGAGTTGATGTTGTCATTGTTATTGTTGTTGTTGTTACCAACAGAGCCATTGCCATTCATTTTTAGTTAAACGTTGAAGTATCGTTTATCGTATCATGGAATATAGATATCAGATTGTCTTTCGTCTTCAGTGCGATTATAAAATCTGTCCTGCGATGGATCTCACAGTGATGAAATCGGAGGGTCAAATGTTCAAGGTATTACAACGTTGGTTAATTAAATATGAATGATGAATGATTGAGTATGAAGTATGATGAAGTTGGTCGACAAGATGGAGAATACTTCCTAAGTTTTGCTGACTGCTTTTGCCCTGGGATGACGTCAGTTTTGGTTAGATAACGGGATCTACAGACAGACCGTCACAATTAGGCTTTTTTCGGCAGTTTTGCGGTAACACGTAAAATACAATGAAAATTTCAAATTTAGGAAAGTCTGGCATAAAATACATGATACCTACAAAAGCTGGAAGCTGAATTATTCCTGAGGATTGGCAGAGGCTACTCTTCATTTATCTAAGGAGATACATACAATATTTTACAATGCACAGAATTATTGCAGTGTATAGCACGAGGGGAGATAGAACAAGAGATATAGTTGAAATACATTAGAGGTACAAGTAACAAAGTATTTCGGGACACTCTTTTTCTTTCAAATCCTTTAGAAAGAAATTCGGCCACACCATCCAGAATGGAAATAGAAATCTTTACGTTGTTCTTTCGTTTGGCATAGACAGAAATGCTTCAACTTGTTCCGTAAACATGTTTTGATGATGATTGAAATTACACTACCATACGCGTGGTGTAGAAAGTATTTTATAGAGTAAAAAGATGACAATCCGCAGTTCATAATTTCAATGACACCAACGGCAAGATGGATAATTGCCTAATTGTTTGCGATGAAATTGGCACTCCATAATCCATAATCTCTGCATAGCGTTAAAGACTTTTTCACTTTTCAGGTA
>Ga0306864_1000548_pt1 | contig 17130 bp, 14 predicted proteins | sample AntRauTorckE5430_FD_190448 | JGI IMG/M metagenome (GOLD analysis project Ga0306864, IMG submission 190448) | Saline lake microbial communities from Rauer Islands, Antarctica - Metagenome Torckler E5 #430 (v2) (version 2) | ecosystem: Environmental > Aquatic > Non-marine Saline and Alkaline >...
CCGCCCTTGTATGTTTCAACACATTGGTGGTATAGTAAGAGGATACATTCATCAAGTATCATTTCTTGTCCTATACTAGGTTTACAATGATTTACTTACACTTTTGGAATTTGATCTGCCTATAGAACGCAATGATGAGCAAAAGTAGTCTGAAGGGTGCAAGAATAATTTTATGGAAATCAATCACGTGAGCAAGCTGATTTCGACCACTGCTTTACAATTGTGAGTTTCGATTTCATGGAAAATGACCTTGTCATGTTTCGTCTCTGGCCTTTGTTCTGCTTAATTTGCACGCAAATATCATTCCACAATTTTTCTCTATTTGTGCGAGTAACTACATTCAATATTGAATGGTGTCGTGACACAATATTAATCCTTATTTCGCCCGCCCTTGTATGTTTCAACACATTGGTGGTATAGTAAGAGGATACATTCATCAAGTATCATTTCTTGTCCTATACTAGGTTTACAATGATTTACTTACACTTTTGGAATTTGATCTGCCTATAGAAATGTACAGACCATAAATTGAGCCACAAAAGAAACTACGGAAGACGACTATCTGAGAAACGATTTGTCAAACAAACATGTATTGTAGGTATTAACAAAATAAAAATAGTGTTCTCTATTAATTATTTTTTGAAATCATCTCAAATGTGTATGATGCGAACTTTCACCAAACTTCGAAATACTTCCCTTGTACAGTTCCTGCACTCCAGCCAAGAATAAATGGTTTGTGTTCAGTTTGAGAATAAATTGAAGTGAATGGTGGAATGAACTACAGAACGTCAGGGATGATTCTTTTTGTACCGGAATAAGATTTTGACCGGTTGCTAGCCCATGCTCTCAAAATAATCTGATGTAAGGCTTATCACGCAACTTATTCTAAGACAGTGAACTAGCTAGAAATTGTGGTGATCACACCACCAGAGGCAATCGTCACCTAAATAGAAAGGTTTTGGATTATTGGTCGAGCCGAAACATGCGCGAACATTTCGTCGTATAAAAACACTAGTTAAGTACGCGAATTGACCACTCAGTGCTCAATCAATGCTCAATCTCGCTCAATCAGTTATCAGCTATCAGTGATATCAGTGGTCTGCAGGTGACAGGTGACCACCTTCAATAACCCCATAGCCATTGTTTCAAGCTTTATTTTCCTGTTGATGCCAATTCGCTTCTCGCTTCCACCATGTCCTTCGTGCAATGTATGATCCTGAACAACACACATAGCGCTGGAACTATTTCATCTTCCGCAGCACTACGAAATGATGCTGTGCCAGTAAAGAATACTCTACTTTTCTCACAGAATCAAAGCCAGCCTCTCACGCACCAGCCCGATAGGTCACTACCGACAGAAGAGCCAGACCATAGCACGGGATCTTGTAAGGAATGTCTTTATACTGGAGTGTTAACATGCTCAGGAGTCTCTCTATATTTTTTGAAGTTGGCCTCGGAAGTACCAGAACAAGGCACAAAGGAAATGTTGAGACAGGCAACAAAGCAGAAACGATTTTTGCTTGGTGGAAGTGCACTTTGGGCAGCGGCTGGAGCATATAGAATGTACTTGGGCTGAAGAAAATGACTCCGGTGCACACAATGTTTCCCTTTAATCTTTGGATTCTTCATTCTACCTACATAATATAAAGGAGTCACTCAAAGATGATTTCGATCCACACATTTTACAACGAGCAACGCAGTTTTGTGTGAAGCAATAGTCTTGCAGACCGGAGGAAGCCTTTCATTTTGTATGATTGCTATTTGCAATACAATGCGCATACACATAGACAATTGCGCTTATTTTATTGCAAGCGGAACAAGCGTCAAAAATACTATATTTTAGCGACATGATGGTCTCTACTGGATTTACGTTTCCACTGTATTCAAATTAACGATCAAATATTTATCTCTACAAATGGTGTGTAGCTGCTAATATATATGCATTATGAAACTTGTATCACACACGATTCCGAAAGAACATCCACCTTCCTAAAGAGAATATTGTTCAATTGGTTTACAATTTCACGTGCATCTCTTAGTTCTTCCAGGTTGTATGGTGAAAAATCAAGAAAAGGCAATGTTTCTGTTGTAGACCACGATTTCTTGCAACAACTAATGTCTTCTCATCATATTCGCGGATGTCTCTTATTGATGCAGGATTCTTACCACCGCTGGAGGAGGTCTCGAAGCTTCATGCATGTATGATATCCTAAGCCATGTATGTGAAACACTGTTGATGTCAGTATTGGTCAAACAACTTTAGATGCTATCTTTCACAGCGCAATAGTCTTTTCTTAAAACATCAATAATCACACTGTGTTGAGTTACTATTTAGTACCATTATATCTACACCCCCCATCAGATAGACTTCAGTGCGACATGAACGTCGATCATAATTTTGTATTGATAATTATAAAAAAATGGAAGCCAGCAAGTCCCCAATTTCAGACTCGTTGTCTCGACCGTCTTTTACCTTCTATGACTATTTAGTGGCCCATCTCTCTACGCGTTCGTGATTTCCTTCCTTGCAATAAATTTCTGTAGTGCTCTTTCAAACCTCTATGATTGGTTTGACTTTTGAGGATCGTGGCGGAGCAAGTAGGAAGCAAGGAACTGAACAGGGTTTGCAGGGCGCTCTTTCACTAGTTCCGACATACCTATGTACAAACAAAACACAACAAAGTAAGCATAACCAAATCATCCAACGAACACATCCATGTAACTCATAATTAAGATGCGCAAAACTCACCATCGGCTAGGATGGGAATGACAGTCTGGTCCAAATAGGCACGAATAGGAACATTACCTCCACCAGTGTTCATGTTGCCTGTATTCATTTGCTGCCCCTGATTTCCACCACTCAACCCAGCATTCGCTGCCGCGGCAGCAAGCTGTTGAGGAGAATACTGCATACCCTGCCCACCGAGTCCTTGGTTCATTCCTTGATTGGAAGAGCCGTGACTCATTCCTTGATTGGAAGAGCCGTGATTCATTCCTTGATTGGAGGAACCATGATTCATTCCTTGATTGGAGGAACCATGGTTCATCCCTTGGTTGGAGGAACCAGGATTGTTGAAGGAGTTGACGTTTCCGGAGGATGCCGTGTGCGCGTTAGCAATTGCTTGACGCTGCATTTGCATTTGTTGAAGCTGCTGCTGTGCGAGTTGCTGCTGGGACTGCTGCATGCTTTGCTATTAATTTATTGAGCTACGGGAAGGCTAGAATCGTATTATATGGCGGTAATGACCTTTGCAAATAGATTATTTCGTCTGTTTGTTTATTTGTTTGTTTGGTTTTCTTCCTTCTGCTAGTTTTTGGCTGTTTTTTGTTTTTTGTGCATTTTTAGGCGTTTTGTCAGGTTGGGGGGATGGTCAGGAGGGTCAACCTTATGGAAAAGAGTGGTACTTTTGATACCGGGCGGGTAGCGGGGTCCGCACACCAGCGCACACAGCAATTACAGATTACAGTAGTAGTGGTACAACGACAACCACTCCGATAATTCTCACTACTTATCTACTGCACAATTCTTACATCAGTAATCTATCACCGCTTATCATCTTCATTCAAGATATAATTAACTTTTCAGGTCGGCCCCTAAAAATCCGTAGCATGCCCTCGAGAAGATTGACATACAGTGTGGTAAATAAGAACAAGAAGTAACACAGAAGAAATAATATGATCCACGACGAGTGCACTTCTACAATACAAAAAGAGGTCCGAAACAAAGCAGAATACGATCTGAAGGAAAATATAGAGGATGTAAGTAAGGTTGATGAATCTTCGCCATTATCGGAAAGTTACGATGCCTATTCTTCTGAGGATGAATATGATGCTTTTACGGACTACATGGATGAATACATTCAGAAGGAACTTGATGCTCAAATTCAAAGCCAGCTAGACCATCAAATGGATGTGCATCACCAACAGGCTGAATTTCAACTACACCATCATTTGAATGCTGCTATGGCTAAGGATGCAGAGCTGTTGAGAGCCCAGGTTTTTGAGAGCGATACCAACCGCAATGGTGGTCGGCTACTCGCTTCTTCTTTTGATGACGAGGATGGGGATGCCGAAATACGAGACATTTTTCTTTCCATGAATTTAGCACATCATTCGTCAGATGGAAAAGCATCAAAGGAAAAGACAACCGCTGAAGATATTAACAAAGCAATTCGGTGCATTGTGGATAAAATAAAAATAGATGAATAGCAATAAAAGTGTCACACAGTTGGAAACCGTCATTTGATACTTGCATTAAGATGATCTGCTGGGCATTTTATTTTTATTAAATCTAACTCATCAGATCTAGAATATAGGAAATAGGCAATAAATAGGCGTTCTTAAATTCATGTGCAAGGTACCATATGCAAGGTCTAGAGGTACGAAACTGTACGAAATTCAGGGGTGGTGTTCCCATGTGTTTGTTCCCTCAAAAATCTATTCCAATTTGTCGCAAAAGATCTTATTACTTCGTATCATCTTTTGTGCAACTGAAAAAAGTGAAGATCTAAATCAAAGGATGCATCGGCACAACACAGATGACACGCCTGTTCAAGGAATAATATCGAAGGACCTTGTTGCGCTTACAATTTCTTCTAGAAATATGCCTAGCGAGGAAAAACAGAGTTTGCGCTTAATAGGTGATAAAAGACGGCTTCAAACTATGCCATCAATTACTATGCCAATTTTTCAAGGATATGGATCATATTATATTGACATCTTTGTAGGGTCGCCGCCTCAAAGGCAAACCGTGCTTATTGATACAGGAAGCAATAAGATTGCAATACCGTGTCATGGCTGCACGGATTGCGGTGAATACCACATCGACCCTTTATACAATCAATTTGCTTCAGATTCATTTAGCCAACTGAAGTGCTCGGAATGCAAACAGGGCAAATGCAACAAAGATAATACGTGCAGTGTATCATCACATTACGAAGAAGGAAGCAGCTGGGAAGGAAGAGAAGTCACTGACAAAATATATCCTGGAGAAATAGCAGAGGAAAGACTAAGCTCTGACAACAGTGGGGTAGTACGGTTTGATAATATGGGCATGCCACTTACTTTCACTTGCATGGAATCATCAAAGGCAGAGTTTCATGATCAAATGGCTGATGGTATTGTTGGTTTGGGAATGGTGGAAGGATCACTCTGGAAACAAATGTATGATCAAGGGATAATTCAATCAAAACAATTTTCCCTCTGTTTATCATCTCATCCAATCCAGACTCGCTCTGTTGGGGCTTTGACATTAGGTGGCATTGACGATCGACTTGGACAAAAAGAATCTGATATGGCCTACATGGAAATGAATAGTTCATCTGGATTTTACGAAGTCAGAATTAGAAAAATATTTCTTCATAAAGATGGTGGAGAGAGAATACAGGACTTCAAATTGGATAGCGACAGCACTATTATGTTGGACGTCGATGAAAAAACCTTGAATCACAAAAGCGTAGTGCTGGACAGTGGTACTACCGGAACTCTACTCACGCCTGTTCCAAAAGATGCATTGGACTCAGCCTGGGTAGAAGCAACAGGACTTAAGTTTCCTACCGATGATGTAACAATTACTTCAAAGGATTTGAAACATTGGCCGACTATCGTCTTCCAAATGAAAGGATCATTAAGCAATAGTTCAAGAATGCATAGCCCTGGCGATCTTTGTGCTGGGAAGGACCATCCTTGTGATGTGCTTGTAGCTTTGCCTCCATCGCACTATATGACGCTCGACCTGCTGACCGGCAAATATAGGCCACTACTCCGAACTGATGGAGCCTACAGCAGCGATAACAGCATTCTGGGATCTAATTTTATGAGACATCACAACGTTTTGTTTGATATTGATAATGAGCAAATAGGATTCGCGGAAAGTGATTGTAATTTCAACCACATTTTATTTCCCAAGGGCAAGCAGGATCAAATGACGGTTCCTGATCCATATGCTAGTTACAGCGAAGTGATTTCTTGGTATAAAAAGGATGTATGTGCAAATCAGAAAGGTTTGTGTACGGACTTGACGCTGCTGAGGATTGTTAATATTTCCGGTATATTGATTCTGATTATATTCATTGGAATTATGAAATTTGACAACAAAAGATTACAAAAGAAGAAAAATAATGACGATGCGAATGAACAGATTCAAGAGCGTCTCATTGAAGTATGATTGGGTTGATGCTGCTGCTGAAACTTGATGAAACGCCCACTGTATTTTAGAACACAACATAATGAATAGAATTCGAAACAAACAACACTACTAATCATTTTTTAGGGCTGTGTTATGATTTATGATGTGTAATTTTTTGAATATTGGAGGTTTCTAATAACGGTTAACACCCGTTACTTTGGTGGGGTTACTAAATGTTGACCCCATTGTTACCCTTTTACTAGCTGTTTTATATTTTTGGAACACTATGTAACTAGAGATTTTTAGGTACGACGATGATGACCTCCTTTTGATGAAGATCGATACAGGAAGCACGATATACTGATACACACGACAATCTAAGTTAAAAACGGCGCTCTCATAGCATTCATTGATTGGTGGAAGGGCTGGGGGTTGAATATGAAGCCAACTAGCTAGAAATAGTACATTAACTCATGCAGGCCTCTCATGACCCAGCCATGAATGATTCCATTATACTCTGCAAAGTGAAAGTTACAGCAGTGCCGTTCAAAGGCTTATAGAAAGTGCCTCAAAATGGTTGCAGTCAAATCACTAGCAGATATCGATTTCCCCATGGATTCTCGGTGACATTTCAGTGATGCAAATATACGTATGAATGCAGCAATGGGAAAGAAATGAATGAGATTGCATCTGTGTGGATCAGTGTATCCGTGCGACCAGGCTTGATGCATAAAATTCAATCAGGCAATCCTCAAAACAAAGAAGCAATCCCGAATCAAATTATTATACTACATCATGTCCTAACACGTTTATCTTCCTACTAATATCTCAGCTTTCAGGTACAGTAATAATTCAACATGGCTCCTCGTATTACTACCACATACAAAGAGTGTGATCAGCACGAAAATGCTTACCAGAGCCAGGACGCTATCTTCGTAGCTCGTAAGCGCGTTGTTGGCACCAAGCGCCAAAAGGGCATGCGTTTCACCCGTAATGTCGGTCTTGGAATTAAGACCCCCGATGCTGCTATCGAGGGAACCTTCGTAGACAAGAAGTGTCCTTTCACCGGAAACGTATCCATCCGCGGGCGTATCCTCCACGGACAGGTCATTTCCACCAAGATGAAGCGCACCATTGTTGTACGTAGGGACTACCTTCACTACATTACCAAGTACCGTCGTTTTGAGAAGAGACACAAGAATATCGCTGTCCATTGCTCTCCTGCCTTCACTGTGAAGGAGGGTGATATTGTCACCATCGGACAGTGCCGTCCTTTGTCCAAGACTGTTAGGTTCAATGTTGTTGCACACGAGCCTGCTGTAAACGCCAAGGCAGGAAAGAAGACTTTCCGTGTCTTTTAAGAATGAAGTAAATTAAGAAAACAAACCCTATCTGAATATTCCAACATACCGTGGCCTTAGTTTGGTGCAAACACAACATAAGACAATCAAAAGAATATTATTGTTACTGAGCATAATCATTGTCTAGTTAAATGTTGAGCAAATCCCTGTGGTGAAAAGAACACAATGTATTGTAACGTTTTCACCGATGAATGTTTAGCCGCACAGATTCACAACTCCTCCGAACGTTTCCTGTTTCTTACACCAACTACAGTAGACCCTCTCAAAAAAAAAACAACAGCATGCTTGACCCACCATGGGACACTTTTTTGTCAAAGATGGATAAGACAGAGAAGTGCAAGAGATTGGTTTTCAAATATTTATCAATGGCATCTCGCGAGTTCGTCGGCATGCCCAATTTGAGTTATGAGAAATCATGTCTTCAGTTTGAGCATGGAGATGATTGCTGATTGGAATTTTACTGAAATATCAAGGTCGCGACAGGGACGAAGATACATGGTATACTCCCTTGAGCCGTGTGCGATTTTATAATCATTTGGATAATTGTATTTAATATGCACCCCTTGATTTAGTAAGTATAATTGCTCAACAATACTAGATCGCCTGTACTGCTGTGATTGCCGTTGTTGTGATTTCCAATTGTGTATAGCATGAATGCTTTCCAGACCATTTAACAATATCACTGCAGATTACAAACCACAAATGTAGAGCACGATGAGCGAGAAGGCAGAATTTCAAAATTTAGAGAATGTTCAGACAGTAGACAGTAAAAATACAGAAAAGTAATCGTTTTAGAAATATGGACTAGGATTTAAACCTAATTTTGCTGATGGGCGTAAGTAGCGAAAACAGCGAAAAAGCCTATCGCGGTTGAAATCAGTTGAAATGGAAAATTGGCGATTGCCAATACAAAAAGAACACACACCCATCTTCTCATAAATTCACATTCGTCAAACTCTCACCATCAATCAACTATCCAAAATGTAAGTGCACTCTACTTTAATCGGCGCCCAAGGTTACCACCTTCATCAAGGTGAAGTAGTTCAATCAATTAATAATGTGCGCTAACTCACACAGTCGTTAACACACACCCCAAACAGGCTTTTCAACTGCTGTAAAACCGATTCTGTTGTCTCAAGAGCCGCTCCTGCTGTCGATACTCCTGTTAAGATTGAAGAAGAAACAATGACCGAGGCTTCTGGAAACGAAGTTGTTGAGGAATCTGCTGAGGACGATGCAGCTGCAAAGGGATACAACTGCTGTGGACTCTAAGTTATTCCCTGTGTTGTTTCTTCATATAAAGGTTTGGTGTCGAATTCATACCTTTAATTTATGTAACGAATAGTATCAGGTGTGCATGACAACCAAAGAATAGATATAGACTTTAATCGTAATGATACAATTTCGGAAGTATTAACTTTAGTTCGATGATTGTTACTGAAACGTACTGTACTGAATGTCGCTCGCATTAGAGTAAATGATACAATTTAATCTTTAAAAGTGTGATCACTATGGCCTTAGCGTGTAAAGAAGTGTTGTCACAGAGAGCTCATTGTTGAAGTAGTAGGATAAATGTGTGATCAATGTCTTCAGCGAGTTGACTAATGTGACAGAAACCTCATTATAGAGCGGCAGGTGCATCATCATCTGATGTTCAATGTAATTTAATTTGAATTCCTTCGCGCGCATCTACCACTCCAACTTCTTCATGACACATTGCGCACAACGGTGGATAAGAGAACATCTCTATTACGTTTTTGTCAGAGGGCTGATTTACTATCGTGCAGTTGGTGTAAAAGTGATCCACAATTCGTTCATTCGTTCAAATGAGAAGTATATCATTCCTGAAAAGGACGACCTGTTCTTCTTGGCACTTTTTAACTACAATAGGCAGGGACGACCTTGCAATACAATACACAGATTGGTTGCAATATCTTCCTTTCAGCAACATATTCCATTTGTCGCAAAGCAAGCAACAAGTTGCTGTTTAGAACATTTTGTTCACCCAGTTCAGTCAATAAGGATATTCTGATATTAAAATAAGTATTGAATAACAAGACTGAACGAAAGCTATTGAAATAGTCCTTATGGTGAACGGAATATACCTATCTATTTTGCGTACAAAAAGAAACAGGTTTCCTCTTGCCGTGTCGTTGCTTACAAGGTCAAAGTGATGCCCCTGAAGAAATGATGACATTTACCACTACAACAACTAGGCATGGTCATAACTCATAACTAATCACAAACAAGTTTAGCAGATTACTTGTTCGATGCACTGCATACTGCACACTACTCATCTTTCCCTCATGAAAACTCTGCCAGTATCTTCTTCCCTAGTAATCACGAACGACTTTGCATTTTCCATTGCATCATTGACAGTTGCCGTCTTGGCCAAATTTCCGACGAAGGCTGCCAAACCTTTTCTTTTCAAGGCAGGGCCAGGATATCCAGTTTTGAGAGAATAGGTAGTCGCGCAGGTGGGACATGCTATACGAGGCAAGTCATCGAAAGAATCGTCGTTAATAATATCACCCTTGTATAAATCAAATGCGCACCTGGGACAGCCTGCTTGAATGGCATAGAACTCATCATCTACATTCGCGCAAGCAACGCGTTGCCCAGCTCCAAATTCCCATCCTTTCACATTTCCTTCTGCTGGCATTGTCACACCAGTGATTTCTTGACCTTTTCCATCGTTCAAGCGTGATATTTTGGATGCTTCTGATTTAAATTTGTCCTTGGATGAGCCTCCATCTATTTTCATTCCACTCTTGCCTCTCCTAGATCCCATCATGGTGAGTGAAGAAAAAGATGAGATAGGTGTCATCCATGATGTAGCTAGAATGACGAGCAGTGAAACATAAGAAACCCTTGACATTTTAATTTGAATGAAACAGAAGGTAGAGATTGAGAAGTACTAATAGAGTAGCCTATCAGTGATATGCAGGAATGCATGTTGTAGATACATAGGTTGATTGCTGACAACTACTGACAACAGAGATAAGAACTAATGATGTGTTTTCAGGTTCAAGGTGGCAAACCTTTTGCTCCCCTTCTGCTCTCTTCTTTTTCTTTCATTATTACTCGCAATAAAATCCCACTTTTCCCACCTTTTCCCGCACAATGACAGACAATAACCATACAAACACTCAAACTCAAAGCTTGATAAAAAGACTGGAAACTGCGGAGACTCTTCACGACAACGAACACTCACCAGATAGAGAGAGAGAGGCTACAACAACCTACAACAAAACTACAAGGTCAGCGTAACGCACAATTCGGATCGAAACTATTCGTACATAACAGTTGTTTCGCGTTTACATGTAGATGCATGCGCTATCCTGACCCAACATCAGCATCCCTCGTCCAACACCATGTCTCTAGCCTCTCATTTCAAGAGGAAGTCTTTGAATAGAACACCTCATTTAAACCTAGCAATTGCAGAGACAGATACTGGTGAAAGGGAACATGTATCAATTGGAGGCAGCGATCTCAATAATCAGAACGTAGAACGCTCAAAAGAAGCATCAAAACCTGCCAACCCTGTTCTTGAAAGTACAAAAGGATGCTTCACCACAGATTTGAAGCAACCTGGTGGTGGCAAAGATGATGATACAAGCAGAGAAAATACTCAATTTACATTTGGTTTTGACCTGCAAGAGGGTAATATCACCAGCAATAATAGCAGCAAAGCTCGCAAGCGAAGAAATAGAAACAAGAAAAAGAAGAAGACACATCTCGAGGATTCGAAAGAAGAGCCAGACGCACGCAGCTTATATGACGATGCTGTGGGAAAGGAATCCTTATCACAAACATTCATAAATGAAACAGGCAAGGATGTCACTTCGATATTATCCACTCCGAAATCAAAAAATGATGCACTATTTAGAACGGCTGTGAGGACGCCGCCGGGCTTCTGCAGCTATGATAACAAGAACAGTTACGCAGACGCCTTGGGAGGTGCAAATTATTCATCGTCGAAACCAATACGTAAAACACCAGGCAAATTAGACAAGAAAAACGCGTCGTCTTCCCAGCACCTGACTCAACTTCAATCATTTGAACAAAATGCAACATTATTGCAGACTACGACTTTAGGCATGGGTATGGCTGAAGGGAGAAAATTGAAATTCAATACAGCTGATAAAGGTCGTGCGATGGTGAATCATAGCTCGTTAGCCGTGCGCAAAGAAAGAACTGAAGCAAGAGGCGAAGATCCAGATGATCATAATGCCTTTTCATTTGGATTCACATTTGACTCCCTGTTGAAAGATTACCTGTAACGTCATCTGAAAGGAATTTATCTCTTATACCATGCCTTGCCTAGCTAGCGTTGATTTTATTTAATTATTTACCAATATTATTTAATCACAATAGCCTCATGCAGAATCCGAATTGAACCAAAACCGGCATCTGTTAGTGTAGAGATCGCGTCTTTCAAGCTCTAGAGCCATGCGTTCAGCATCCAACATTCCTTCCAAATCGTCCAAGAGCGATAGCCTATTCTCCAGCCTGGCCATTCGAAGATCAAGGATTTCTTGTAAGATACGGCTGGTAGAGGCTTCCTCTTCACGCGCACGCTCGACTGCTTTGCTTGATATTGCACCAAGTACGGCAGCCTTTTGGGCAGTGCTGATATCAGCGTCAGTGGCGGTTAGCGCCGCATCTACAACGGCCTTTGCTACACTAGGTTTGACACCGTCGATTAAATCAGCGATGAGATCCTCTCGGGTAGCTTCATCTTTGCATGGTGACACATTCGCAACCTTGACTTTGTCGCCATTGCCGCCTATTTCACTGAAGTCGGTGGAAAGAAACTTTTGGTAGCATTCGGAAGGACTCACTCCACCACCTACTTGTTCTGAAATACTTTCCCAATCAATTTCAAGCCTCTCGATAACATCGCCTTCTAGTTTCTTCTTCTTTGAAAAATTGGTCACAGCCACTCCAAGCAAATCAGACATCTGCAAAGTCCATTTCACCTCTGATGTTGGCGAAGACACTTCTGATATTACCTGGAGAGGCGCATTGTCCCCAATCGCACTGCCATTGATGAATCCCCATGTCACCAAAAACTCATGAAGGCGCACAATACTACCTGCATCACCTACAACACATCTTCTTACAGCTGTAGAAGTCAGGTATTTGTTACTGCTTCGTCGAGCAACGTCCAAGATCCTTCCCCTTGCTACAATGTAGCTGGATTCTGTTCGATGGTCAGAACTATTATTAAACCATTCAGGGAGCAATGATTTTTCAAAACCCGAGACAGTCTGTGCATTGTACCAAGACGGTAATTCGATAGTCTTTTCTTGTTCACCACTGAGGGGTTTCTTTTCCTTCACCGCTGCGGTGGTGGGTGGTAAAGGTTTAATAACAGCCACATTGTTAGTCACGTCTGCCTTTTTAGTATCCGTGGAAGGAACAGGGACAGGTGCTGGTGATTTAGTGTTTGCGTTGGTATTGGGTTGCTGTACCGAAAGTTGAGGGACATTTACGCTTGCTGTTTCCAATGGCATAATAGGAGATTTTGGCATAGTATACAAGGGAGCTCGCAATGGTGTAGCAGGCGCCTGAGGAATAGCACGGGCGTGTATAACAGGTGCTTGAGGCAGAGGATCGACAGGCTTTGCAACAGGTGCTATATTGCTAGCTGATGCACTCACGTCTTTTGCTGGATTCACAACGCTTACTTCCATGGGTTGAGGCACAAGTGGTTTTTCCTCCTTTTTTTTACTTTGTGGCTGTGACAAATTTGCTACTTCCATGGGTTGAGGAACAACCGGATTTCGTGCTTGTACTTCCAGCTGCACTGGGTTAGGAGGGCTTACCTTCACAGATTCAGGTGCAGTTGGATTCTGTTGTGGCAGCGGCGGCTGCTGCTGTTCCAGAACTGGCTGACTCACGTCTTCCATTGGCACATCACCTTCTCCTCCACCACGAATCCTCTTTCCTCCAACAATCGAGGTCAGAGGACCTGAAGTAACACGAGTCGTGCCTGCATTTCCTGCCCTCAACGAAGTGATAAGGAAGGAAGAAGCTAATGCAGGATCAAGAGATGGCCTCAACATTTCTTGCACATCAGGTAAGTTGAATTTCGAGTCAAGTCCAGTAAACCCATTGCTTTCTACATTCTTGATCGCGTCCTTCACAAGTGCAGTAGTGAAAGGAGGAACTCGAAGCATTCCATTGAACACAGTTTTTTTCAACCTTTTATTGGAATCTGAATAGAACCCAGTGAAAATCTGCTTGGGTTGCATTCCGAAATGTTCAGGTGCCCTCTTCCGCTTCTCTGGCACAGGAGCCTCGACCACCTTCTGATCTTCTTTCTCACTCTTTTTTCCTTTGCCATTCTTGGACGAAAGGGATAGGCGAATTTTAAGTGTTGTTGGTTTGACAGCCTCCGCAGCTTCCACAGCTTTTGTCTCTTCCGCTAATTTCTCCTCCAATGCTGGCCAGCACTTTGCTTTCTTTGCACTTTTGGTTCAGATGTAGAGGGTGTGGAAAAATATTATTCAGTATATTAGCAATGCAAAACAAAAGCGTCTGTGTACTTCATACAAACAATAATGCAATACTCACTAGTCAGATACAGCGTAGTCCGATTCCCATCCCCACTCATTGAATTTAGCTACATCACGGATAAATTTACATCCTACAATCCAGGGTCCACCTGCAGGCCTTGGAGGAACATCTGTATCAGCACCCGCAACATCTACCGCAGGCATCCATTCATCGTAACTAGAAGGATGATACCACCAATGCACAAATGCCATTGGATGCTCAAATACAATTGGAGCTGCACCCTTGCCATGCTTCACCTTCCCTCCCTTCTTTTTGGAATCTTGCATAGTAGTTTCAATGATACCAGTGCTCTTTTTCGCCTTGGTAGGATCAATCACAGAGAGCGTTCGCAAGTACAACTTCTCCACAAAATCTCCCGCAGCAGCCTCTTGCTCCAAGATATCCAATGAATCATGCTCCTCCAGATCCATTGCAACAATATGCGTGGGAGCATTCTCTCCCTTCCCGCAAATATCCTTGACAATCCTCCCCCCAAACTTTTTCAATATACTCTTATATTCTCCCAGCTTCTCCTTGGGAATGCTCTCATCAAAATAAACCACTGGACGCAGGAGATGCCCTCCGGCAACGAGATCCTTCTGGATCTTCTTCAAGAGCGCCATATTATCATTGTAACGATTCTTGGATTGGAAATCAAATTGACGCCAGGTAGCTTCCTTCTTGTACATGTATGCCGAAACAAATAGATGGAAGAGCGGACCATCACCGTCCCTCAACCGAAAGAATTCATCGGGTATTTTCATCAGGGGCCATTTTTTCGTCTTGTGATATTTGGAGGTGGGATGCTGGCCGAGGTGCGTATCTTGAAAGAATTTGATGCCCTGTATGAGCCGAGCGAGGGCCTTGGGGTTGAGGAGCGTCGCGCCCTCGCGTGCTAGTTCGGGGTGGGATCTGAGTGCCAGATCTAGTTTTTGGAATGCAGCGATTTCTTGGGGTGAATAGGGGTTCAATGGCGGAGTCAGCGGTAAACTGGTTCTATTATCAGTCGCCATGGTCAATGGTCTGGGATGGCTGCTATCTGGATGGACAGTGGTGGACAGTAGGTACAATTAATACCCAAGCAATAGCGTATAGCGGGAGTGGGCAGTGGGAGCGTACTAGATATGCACAATATAACGAGTGGAATCCTGCGAATGATTGAAACACAATCTGACAAATCAATTAATCTGATAGTACCTCAAAGGACTCAGTGAGCACAAGCAACAGGGATTTAGAATTGTGAAGGTTGGTCGTCGATCCAAACACAAGTGAACTTTCTGCCTCCAACAAGCTTCGTCTTTGTGCTTCCATTATTTCACATGAGCCGAGCTTGCGCGTCCCAACATCGGGAAACCTGGAGAGATCCAATACACGGACGAAGGAAGGACCTTATTATTTTGTTATAAGAAACTAATGGAGCATAATCTCTACATTTTAGAGATATCGTTAATTAAGATTCTATTAGTGTCTTATAAACAGGAAAGCCAACAGGCAACTGTCTTTGAGCCTCTCTAGGCTATTCACGTATCCCAACGGAAGAAAGAACATGTCTGATAGGTGGCGATGAAGAAGCATTGCAGAAAATAAGAAAATATGCACGATCCAAATACATGAGAAAAATCAAATAATCAACTGTCATCATCATCATCTTCTGTGTTCCACAACCATCCACCATATTGCATTGACAAGACTAGAAACCAATTGAAAATGGGAAAAGGAGGTAATGCACCATCAGCTACTGCTGATACCAGAAAGACGCTTGTTACTGAGAGGGATGAAAAGATTGCCAAGGCTCCTCAGTTTTACTGGGCCAGTGGCGATGCCATGGAAGAACCACATGTGCAAAGGTATGTTTTGTTACTCCTGCCGTTGGACCTTTGTTCTAGTACATTTAATTGTGTATTAGCTATTGATGCATCTATAATCAACGCTGTTGTCAGCGTATTTCTATTGAGTTGTTTTGAATTAATAAATCGGATGCATCTTATGGGTATAATAATGCTACTAGTCTCTACCTGTGATCAACCATCAGGCAGTAAGAAAAGCAGCAAGAAAGCACCCACTGAGATAAGGGACACATTTTCTGATTTATTTTCATACAACATACATGCACGGTTCCACATATTCCACCTTCTTACCATATCTTCATATCCATTGTTTTGAACGCAGGAGGAAGAACATCGTGAAGGCTCATCCTGAAATCAAAAAGCTCTTCGGTCCCGATCATCAGACCAAATACACTGCTGCACTCGGCATGGCCATCCAAATATTTTCCATTCATCTTCTCCAGGGAGCACCTTGGTACACCTGGCTATTCTGCTGTTACACCCTCTCTGGAGCCATCAACCATGGCCTCACCCTTGCAATGCATGAGGCAAGTCATGGCCTCACAGCCAAGGGGATCCTTTGGAACAGAATCTATGGTATTTTCGCCAATCTTCCCATGGGAATCCCTGCCTCTGCAAGTTTCAAACGTTATCACATGGAACACCATCGTTTCCAGGGTGAAGACATTATGGATGTGGACATCCCCTGTGATCTCGAAGGATGGTTCTTCGACTCTAGACCAAAGAAGGTGCTCTGGTGTTTCCTCCAGCCACTATTTTACTCTCTCAGGCCCATGTTTGTGAACCCCAAGTCACCCACCAAGTGGGAATTCATCAATTATGCTGCCACCATCACCTTCGATTCCATCATTTATTACTGTTATGGATTCGCGGGTTTGGCTTATCTAGCATTTGGAACTCTGTTGGGAATGGGAATTCATCCTGTTGCAGGACACTTCATCTCGGAGCATTATGTCATGCACAAGGATCAGGAGACATACAGTTACTACGGACCTTTGAATTGGTTCACTTTTCACGTTGGTTATCACAATGAGCATCATGATTTCCCCTTTGTGACCGGAAAGAATTTGAGAAAAGTGAGAGCCATTGCCCCTGAGTTTTATGATGATATTCCGCACTACCATTCCTGGGCGAAGGTTATTTATGACTACATTATGGACGATAATATTAGTCCCTATTCCAGAGTGAAGAGAGTTGCATTGGAGAATGCTGAAATTGAGGCTATTCGTGC
>Ga0306864_1000549_pt1 | contig 17112 bp, 8 predicted proteins | sample AntRauTorckE5430_FD_190448 | JGI IMG/M metagenome (GOLD analysis project Ga0306864, IMG submission 190448) | Saline lake microbial communities from Rauer Islands, Antarctica - Metagenome Torckler E5 #430 (v2) (version 2) | ecosystem: Environmental > Aquatic > Non-marine Saline and Alkaline >...
AATATATGCACTTATATTTTTCAGAGGAAGAGTGGTGAGTTGTGAGGTTTTCCAATTACTTCTCTACTGCGTTCGTAAATACTCGGAGATACTAATGATAATTAGTAGTATTAGATATTAGTAGTAGCTAAGGTCGCCTTCAAATTTACTAGTAGTGCATTTGAAAGAAATCAGCGGAAGCTAATCATTCAATCTATGTAGTTCTTCAGTGAATTAGAAACTGCTGTGTTGATGCATGAATATATTGATGACTGGAATCAATGCCATCTGAGCGCTGAAGCATTTTGCTATTTTATGTTGTGCTGATGAAACGTTGAAGCGTTTTACGTTTTAAAACTAGAGCGGTTTAGATTGTCGTCAATTAGACAAAAAAACTACGAATCGATTTATTGACGACAATCTAATCCGCTCTAGTTTTAGCTCATTGACACTATAAAGTTGCTTATTTGGTTTCATTTAGGCTTTGTACTATTATGTTCTTTTTTGTTTTATCACCCCCCCCCACCCCCTCCCAGAGAAATAATCTTCTTCTTCATCAGTTTCATCATTGAAGAATGAAGACAGAGGGAATTTTTTTTAATCACCATCGCAAAAGCATACATACAAGATATACAAGATATAAGTCATCAATCGTTATCCACAATAACGTACAATACAAGATCACTGTGTTCGATAAAGTGTCGATCGATACTGCTGCCTTCTTTGTGTTCTTATAATATTATCGCATACAAGTACAGTACAGTACTAGTAATTGCATGTAATCAGCATTACGACAAAGAAGTTTAATCATTTATCCGCCCGCCACCAGGAAAAGAACAGACACTGCACACTTTCCCAAATTTCATTCATCCTTATCTTTATCAATCTACTACTTGCTAGAGTTCGAGTGTAGACTCTAGCAGTGGGTGGAACAATCGAAGAAATCTAGCAATAAGAAATATGATGATAATGCCAATGAAAAAAACGACACATATGGCAAGCCAGGTCATTGCCATGATAGTATTGGGAATTATGATTCAAATTTGTGGAACTCATGGATGGAATGTCGGCATCCCTTCTCTTCAGGTTATTACTAATATTAATAGAAGGTCAGCATTGAATCATCGACACTCGCTCTCGTGGTCATCGAAATCTAGATCAACATCAACATCAAACCCAAAATCTACTCAAGGAGATGATGCACTGCTGGATGAAAGGAAGAATGCAGCAAACATGGCAGTTGAAATCAAACCAAAGTCAATGTCAAACAATCATTATGCATCCGTGACACTCTCATTGGTATTTTCTTTCTCTATTCTTATGGCCACGATCGGACCTTTGATACAGCCAGCATCAGCACAAGATATACCGAGCGCGAGTGTGCGTACCACAGACGCCTCCATCAGTGTCAACATACCAACACCAGAAAAACCACTCAACGCACAAACACCTTCTTCCACTGGTATGAACAAATCCAGATATTTTACACTGCAATCTGGAACCATTGATGAGATACAATATGCGAATGAAAAACTAATCGATCATGCAGTGGGAACGGTCAATACCATGTTCTATGATAATACCGGAGGAGCGCGATTTACCACCAAAGACATGTATGATCGATGGAAAATTATGAGAGTATACGGCAAAGAAGGTGCAGAAGGTGTCACTGCTTTGACAACTACTTCTATTGCCAAAAATGTCAACGAACGTGGCAGTCCCAATGATAATGGTGCTGCTACTACTAGTGCTGCCAGTACTAATACTAATACTGGTACTAATGATGCGGTCGATGCAGATACCAATACTATTGCGAAGACCAATGCAAATGTTCGGCAACGTGAAACGATCAAGACCAAGACCGAGAGAGGAGATGTCTTCATACCACAACTATTTCTCGTGGAGGGGGATAGCGTCAAGTTGCAGAAACAGCACTATTCGTTTCAAGAAGACTCGGTGCCGAAACTTGTAATGCCAGATCATCCGTTTGATAATCGGGACAATGCGGTCAAATCGCTTAAATGGTTGATATCCACATTGGACGATCCATACAGTAAATATTTAACCAGGGAAGACTTGGAAAATGAACTGAAGTTAAAGGCTGATGGATTTCTTGGTCTAGGGGCGATTGTAGAGCCTCCTTCGAAGACTGCTAATGTGAATGGTATTGGGACCAATGCTAATTTGAATGTGAATCCTACTATGCTGAATTCTGCCTTGTTGACGTTGACACGAGTAGAGAACCTTCCATTAGTGACAGCTATCGCACCAGATTCTCCAGCTGAGCGTTCGGGTATTGTAGTGGGAGATAGAATTGCAGCTGTCGGATCGGATAAATTTATTGGATTGGGTAGAGATGAAATTCTTAAACGGCTGGCAGTATACAGCGGAGCAGAGAATTACTTTGGATATCCAGAATTGACAATCGCCAAACCACAAATTAAGACCGTGATCGATAGGGGTGTCAGTCAAGTCAATGTTGGGATAGACGTGTCCGGGACGAAGGAATCTTTAGCAGGGGATATGCCACCTCCTGTAAGAGAGGAGTTGTTGGGATATAAGCTGTCAAGAGTTAGGCTGCCCACAGCGATTCAAGACCCATATAAGCCTTACCAGAGAAAGAAGAATGATGCTTCTAACATGATGATCGCAAATGGAAGCATTGATGGATCAAGCATAGCCTACCTTCCGAGTGTCGTGCCACCAGCGTCAGCTGTGGAAACTATTCCAAACATCTCTGGAGGAGACAACATTGTTCATTGGGAACTCTTGACGCCTCAAAACTCCATCTTTCGAAATTTTAAAACTGGATTAGAAGGAGAGACTTCCGCTACTACGGACAAGATTGGATACATTCGTCTTACAAGGTTTTCCCGTTTGTCCACCGCTGGATATTCCAAAGCTGTGGAAGAGCTTGATAAGGCTGGAGCACAATCCTACATTATTGATGTGAGGAATAACTATGGTGGAATCATTCAAGAGTCCATGCTGACTGCAGCAACCTTATTACGGGATCCTCATACTGTCCTTTGCTATACTATGAATAGTAGAGGTGGATTCACCCCTCACGACGCAGAAGAATACATAGTCGACGTTCGATATCCAGGATACTTTCTATCTAGTGAACCCAAATCCTCCACCTTTGATCAAGTCAAGCATGATAATCCAGAGTTTGTAGCCGATAACGGTGGCTGGGTTCCACCTTCTTCCTACGCTTCTATACATGAGCAGAGAATGGTCAGAAAATACAAACCACCAACTGGTATTGCCTTCAATCATCCGTTTCAAACCCGTTTCGTTAACGACAAAGCAGCGGATGAACTCAAGCAACTCAAGGCACAAAAGAAGGTGGTCATATTAATAAATGAGGGAACCGCATCTGCCGCCGAAGTCTTTGTATCTGCCTTACACGATAATGGCCGAACAGTTGCATTGGTGGGTACGAATTCGTATGGAAAGGGTTTGATTCAGCATACATTTCCAATGCCGGACGGTGGAGGATTGCGATTGACCGTCGCCGAGTATCTCACTCCAGCATTGCAGCATGTGACAAAGGTTGGAGCAGCACGATATGATGTGAATGGGCAGTACGTCGGTGGTGGGGTAAGACCAGATATTTATTGTCCAAGTACGCAGGGCATTCCAAGTAATATTGGTGCAGATTTGTGTGTCGGTTTGGCGGTGGATGCGTTGGAAGATGCAAGCACGGCAGAAAACCAAATGGCTGGCATGAATTCAGGATTGGCTGGCAGGCAGGGTGGCATTGATGGAGGCGGTTTCCGACGACGAACCTTGACCGTGGGCATTGTGAGGGTAAGTACAAATGAATGAATGGATGGTGGCACTGTTTTATTTTGGCACGATTGTGCCTCAATGCTTTGATGATTGAAACAATCGGTTGTGCTAACTGTGTGTTTCTTTTTTCCACATAATGAATATGTATCGGTACTACAGGATACGTTTTAACGAATCTTTAGAGATTATTGTTGATATTTAGAGACAGCAAACTGTTTCGAAGCACAATTGAAAAACTGCTCCATCGATAATATCAATTGTAATTCTTAAGCTAAATTTGAAATGTACAACACATTGAGTAGGTAGCTTAGCTCAAATTGTATTTAATCAAGACGTTCTTGTCGCTGATTCCATCCTTTTTCTTTAGAACTGACACGATCATTGGCAAAAATTGGAATTATCTTTCACGTCGTTATGAATGATCTGTAATCTCTAATCGAATAACCAATAGATGGAAAGATGACCCAATAGAAATAAAATAGTATTGACATTTTCATTGACATTTTCATTTGTTCTTGATTGTCAAGAATGGATGATTTTGAACCAGCATGATTGTAATCATGATCCAATGTTATACCCATCTCAGTCCATCTGTATTACTTTTTCTCCACCGACCGAACCAATTACAACCGCACACGACCCCAGCGTTTTCTTCTTGTTTAGCAGGATCAGGATAAGTAGATGCAGTATTTGTGTTTGTATCATGATCTGCAATTTGGTTGCTACCTTCCCTCAAGAGACTGCTCATGCTGCCGTTTGCAGTTTTAAGATGAGCTATTCTTTTCGGATCTGTTATCTTGAATTGTCCATCACCCCTCCTGACAACTGTATCATCTGAGGAATGAATCGAAGGGCTGATGCTCTTGCTTCCTTCGTTGCTAATACTGGTGCTACCACTTTGTAGTTCAGCTGCGACATCGCTTGACTGCGACATTGTCTAAATATTTGCTTGTATTCGTATTTCTATTTGTTATTGAGAAGTTTGCTGGTGTGGTATGTAAGTAATTGCTCAAGTTCCATGTTTCATCATTATGTGTCATGTTGTCATATCATGATGTTGGCGATTGGGATTTTCTGGATTTTTGACTAAAAATTGAGGTTAAATCAAGGTTAAATAGCGTCATTCTATCATGAATCTCAGTCGTGAGGAGTCGTGAATAATGACAGATCTAAAAAGAACAGCTGAAAAAGAAGAGGGGAGATTTCCAATTTCCAGGCTCGCTCACACGTTCCTGGAAATGTTCGGGACCATGTTCTCTGTCGCACGAATGCCTCATTTTTTAGCTTGATTTTTACATCCCCGCTTGCAGAGAAAAGTCTTTTCATCTTTTGAGGTCGTGTTGGTGTACCTACCGCTGTACTTTATATAGAATACATCGTGAAGTGAAAGAAAGACATGAAGAAGTGAAACAACAAAGAAGGGAACAATCAAAGAGAAATAGGACAGACAGGACCACCCTTTTGCCCCTCCTGAACATCGTCGTGTTCCCTTCATGTTGCAAAAGGATTTGAAAAGTTTGATCCAACCCGTACGAACACATCCCCAAAGCAGTGTCCTGTCTTGATTATTTGTGTGCCAATGTATGTGACCTTATCCCAAATTGGAATTGTGTTCTTCCGGTAGTATGTACTATGCATGAAGTAATTCTCCGACGGCCTCTGCTATTTGCCGTAGTCCTTGATAACCAATCATCTACTATGTATCCTTTCCTTTGCACTGCACTAAATGTGCGATTGTCTCTTTGTGATCGCATCATGGGCATCGATTAGTGTATCTTTTATCCTTCCTATGCAGAATTTCTTGGTGTTCGTCACTGAATATTCCAACTGCTTAGAAATGTAATTAAATTATAATTATTAGATCACTTATTCCTGACGTATTTGTATTTGTATTGGTATGGAGTATGTAGATCTCCAAACCGTAATAGCACTTTCCGACGCATTGTCAAAGTGACAATCAATCAAACGCATGCATGATCCCACTTAAACAACAGTCTCGTATCCTCCATCAGTTACTTTTTCGATACTTTCGCGGCTGTTCAAGAGAATTAGACCAAACACACATTTAGCAATAACATCCAAGACTGCGTAACACAAAATTTCGTTTGTCTCCGACAGGGTATTCTTGTACTCGGCAAAGAAGAAGACGAGCGGATATAAAGTCCAGAGTACTACCGTGATGCCCATGAGTTTGGTGTAGACTGGTGCTGTCCCAACTTCAGCAGCTTTGTACCGAAAGGTGAAGAGCAAATCGTAGACGATGGGGACAAAAAAGGCACATCCCAAGAGATACATCCACAAGCAGCCAGGACCCGAGTTGATGCCACCAGCCAAACCCGCAAGTACCATAAGAATGTCGAGCGCAACCAACATGAGGGAATCTTCCATACCAAGTTTGCACAATCCTCCCAAATCGAGAAGCAAGAGAGGTGTTGTGACTAGCCAATCAAGGTAGCGCGCGTAGTAGAAAGCGCGACCATCGACATCAATAGAGCCCTGACCTAAAGGTGATGATTTCGAATGAAGGAAGGGAGAACGCCGAAGATGATGATGTAATGTGAGACATTAGTTTTATGAGATTTGGCTCGACAACAAGGTTATCATTAAAGGAAAAATGAGATGTGTCATTTCCAGTGCACAACATTTTCAAAAGAAGTGATCGCAACATACCAAGAGCCATAAAGAAATATGACGTCGCCGCAAAGCCGACAACGGCAGTTGTCATGACATGAAAGATCCTCTTTCCGGGAGTGGCCTTACGGAATAGGCAATAGAAGTAGATGAAGCTGGAGAACATGCAGGCGAAGGCAACCCACAGGGCTAAGCTTGCAATTGAATCGAGAGCCATGATGATGGTAGTTGCTTCAAGCTGAATATAAAAGATGCAATACAACTATTTATGTTTTCAATAGAAATATACCATATCTTTGTTAGGGCTTCTCACGAGTCACAAGGCCGACGATGATGCGGATGACTAGATGATGATGATGATTCAGACACAGAAGAACTGCCGATATGATAGAAGGAACATCATGATGATCCATGGCGCGCCCAATGCACGCAATCCTCACACGACGCGGGAGTCGAACGAAGAGCAGAGAGAGCTTGTGTCACATTGACGAGAGAATGGGTGGGGGCAGATCTAAGAGAGCACCCTCTTTTTGATCAAGTTTGCCCGATTCCCGCAATAAAGGCACCAAAATACATCAAAACTGACATTTTACCACATTTTACTCCTTTCAACTGAATTCAACCGTTGAAATGTTAAGAAAGATATCCAATATACTTCTCCAAAACTATTATATTTTAGATAAGATTAGATACATAGTATTAGATATCATAAAACAACTCATTTGGCTGCAGCTCATTTTCGCCCTTCAATCATGTTCTGTTGCAAATCCAAAGCTATTCCAGTAGTGGTCAAGAAAGAAGAAGTCATTGACAGTGATGTCACCGACGGCAGCCTTTCTCACGTTGGCGAGGCAGTTTACGACGTGCTACGAAAGAAACATGGGAATCATCATCATTCTCTATGGAATGTTACCAGTGCCAAGATGGTTGGGTCACTGCAACAAACACCAAACAAATCCTTTTGGACGTCTACAGAAGACCCACCTGAGGGCCACGCAGATTGGTTTCCTGAAAGGATGTGCGAAATTATGAGCATGACAAAGAAGTATTGTGATTTCATGAGTTTGGGAGCCCCCGATGGTTTGTTCATGGACAAGATGAAGGAAGGTCTTAAAAACATCTGCGACAATAATTCATCAGCATCTGGTGAACCGGTCATTGTTAGATTAATGTTTGGTAACATTATTGGTGAGTGTGTGGAGAGATGTAGAAGAACATGAAATTATTGAAATTATGAAAATTGGCATTGTATACATGGCACGTGGCAGATGAACCGCCTGATATCTGATATTATATGAACTGAGTATTCACTATCTAACTTCACTCTTGTGTCGTTTGTCATTCTATTTAGGTCTACCAATCAATTGCAACAGAGTGATGAAGGCACTTACTAAGGATCTCCCCCCCGGGGCAAATATTCAAGTATGGGTTGGAGCATGGCGCCACGGTGCGTCATGGAATCATGCAAAGCTTATTGCCGTCGATGGCAGGTATCTACATACAGGAGGACACAATGTATGGTCTGATATTTACATAATGGACGATCCAGTACATGACCTATCACTTGAAATGGAAGGAAGTGTTGGACACGATGCCCATATGTATGCGAATGGACAGTGGGATTATATCCAGAACAAGCAGTCCAGTTGGATCGGTCAAATTGCAGAGAATATACCTGACTTTATTCCATTGGTTGCAAAAAGTCGTGTCATCGTGAGTGAATATCCTCGAGGAAAAGCATCGGAGTTTCCGCCCGCCTACAACCCCTCTCTAGCACCAACATACGAGACACCACCCGGTTCGGTCCCAGTTATTTCTGTGGGTCGCCAGGGTGCCATGATTGCCAATGATCGACCTGCAGATGATGCACTTATTGCCATGATTGATGCTTCCAAGACCATCATTCGCATGTCACAACAAGATATTGGTCCAATTTGTATCCCTGGAACCAAGATTCCACTTCCAGGTGTTTCTTGGCCCAAGCCAGTTTTGGATGCACTTGCTCGTGCCATATGGTTGAGAGGTGTAGATGTTGAGATTGTTTTATCCAATTTTGGCTCAAGAAGGGGTTACACCAATGGCTGGACTTGTGTCGATGTTGGATCTGAAATCATCAAAAGAATCGAGAAGCAGTTCCAAAATACGCTCGATTCTGAGTTGCGCAAGAAGGTGGAGGAAAATCTCCGCATATGCTACATTCGCCATAAAAAAACAGACGCTTATCAAAGTGGGGAGAAGATAGGAAACCACACCAAGTTTTTCATGGTGGATGATGTCACTTCTTACACTGGCTCGCAAAATCTTTATGTCTCTGATTTGGCAGAATGGGGTGTAATTATTGACAGTGCTGCTCGAACGAAGGAAATGATGGAAGATTATTGGAACCCAATGTGGAATGCTTCGTATCTTGACACTGATTGTGATGTGCAGGAGGTTATGGACGGACTGAAGATCGATCGCGATGGAGAGGAGACAAGCGATGGCAGGAAACTTGAGGAAGCAGGAGTTGCCATGGCTGCAACCAAACTTCCCCCCAGGACTGAGATGTACGACAAGGAATAATGAGTAAGAATAGAAAGAATGACTGACAGTTGTATGTGTTCAAACAACATGTAAGGACTCATACCATAGGTGAGTATATTCCAAGAATACAGTAATAAAAAAGTGTTAACCCGGTGATAAATGAGTATCGCTCGCAATATATGTCTTTTGGCAAGTCAAAAGAGGAATGCGCATACCTTGTCTTGTATGTGGAACTACACTATTAATTGTTACAATTTACTCTTCTAATTTCTTTGATTCGTTACAATTGAATATATTATATGCAGAAGTATATCGCAATATTCATCGAACAATTACCACACGTCCTTGAGCAAAACCATAGGATCGCACATTTTGTGGAATCATTCTGTGGTGCCATGACTCGTCTGAGTTTGTTCACATTTTGTTGATGCACACGTTTTTGATCTCAATCGAAGAGAAGAAATAAGAAATGATGTCATATTTTGAATTGTGTGCGAACCCCGCCGGAGAAGTGACGAGGCTACAGATCTTACCTTTGACGCTGCGAGTGAATCCGAGTAGTGATGCACTTTACCTTAGGTGCAGTACGCACTCCTATTCTATATAATGTTTAACAGTTTAACTAGAGGCATTGCGATAAGAAACCGGGGTAAAGAAGAATCATCAAACACCAAACAAAAAATGAGAACCACATAAAATTAGTCAGAATTGGTCACACCCAAGAAACGTCCGTGCTATGTACGGTAAATACCGTTGGTATTATTTATTATTTATCATGACGATCAGGCTGTCCGCTCTCCGTCACAACCATGTTTGAATGTGGTTGGAAAAGACATGATCATCATTTAAAAAGAACGAACAACGCTGTCCAATAGTACTGAGTAGGTACTGCAAGAAGCTCTGTAAATTCTTTGCTTCCTAACTGATCAGAATTTCATATCCGTCTAGAGATATTAAAGCATCCACTTACATATATTTTCAATAAGAATGTCATATCAGAAACAAGGAGGTTATCAAAACGTTCCGCATTCGGATCAGCAGCAGCAGCAGAATTCCCAAATGAACAGCGTCGACACGACCAATCCCATGTCGGATCCGAACCAGCAGCGATATGGTGGTCAATCTCAACAGAACCAGCAGCAGTCGTCTGCTGCTTATCAGATGCCTTCCTACCATGATTATACCACGCAAAATAGTAATGACAATGGTCATGGTCGTGGTTACGGCAGCAATGTCTACAACACCAATTTTGGGAACTACGGTCCCAACGTCGGCTCAGTTGATTGGTGGAAGTACAATCGTCAGTCCAAGAGGAATCGAATTATTTTTTCTATCGCAATTGGATTCTGTATCCTTTTTATGATTTCGCATCCTGCAGGTTCAGAAAAACGCCATCACCATGCTTCTGAATCTACTGCCACTAATATCGTGAACTCAGATTCCGGTAGTGATGAAGAAAAAGAAAACAATGGAATTGCAGGTGACGGACACCATAATAATAATGATGCTGCGCCTCCGGTTAATGCTGTTGTATTGCCTGCAAACAAAGATATTAAGGATAATGGTAATGAGAAAACGGGACAGAAAATTGAAACTAAAGTTGAACCTGCAGCTTTGAAAAGGCTAAAAATAGCTTACCTCCTCACGTATCCAATGAGTGGAACTACGTATACAATGCTACTCGTATCTAAAACAACGAATGCAACCCTAGCGACAAACTACGATTTTAATTCATATGCCGACAAAGATAAAAAACCTGTACCCATCTACCCACCATCCAGCCTTAACAATAATCAAGAAGCAAGAGTCCCCGGATCACCTTTTTGGTACACCACCTATGGATCAACCACCAAACCCACAAATAATGTGCTCACACTCTCGCACTGTGCAGGACACTGCATATATCCATGCCATCCTGAAAACTACATCCAAACGGAAGCATCCTTCGAAGAAACGTGTCGCAGCATCATCGACAGAAGTGCTGATGGGGAGGGTTATGAAATATCCATTACTCCGAAAACAGACATTAGCAAAATTATTCATTTGATCCGTGATCCGTTCAGCAACATCGTTTCTAGATTCCACGAGTACCTGCTTGAAGATAACATCAAACGCGAAGATTCCAAGTTCAGTGATAACAGAGTAGGATTCAAAGCTTGGTGCCTTGAAATGGATACCAATGTTGAGTTATCTAACTTGGATCGAGAATCGAACTTAATTACCTATGAAATCAAGGAACTAATGAAGGACGTACCTTGTCACAGTGAATTCTACAAATATGTTTCATGGCACAATCATGTGATGGAAATGGCATGGAATGAGCGTTACCCCATCTTGCAAGTGTATTATGAAGATTATGCATCGAAATCGAAGGAGCAGCAGTTGGCGATTCAAATGGCAGGATTCTTAGAAGAGCCGGTCATCAATACTAGTAATGTGATACCATTGACTATGGTGGTGAGGTCGTATAGGAATTATTATACTGATGAGGAGAGGTTGAGTGCAGAGAAGCTGGTCAAGGCGATGGCGTTGACAACCACATGGGATGTGCTTGAGAGATACTTTAATGAAGAAAAAAAGGAGGTACAGGAAAATGCGGAAGGTGTGGATGGAGAAGCGTAGATGCATTCATGACAATATTTCCCATCTATACATTAAGAGATATTAAGTTTAGTACACGTTTGATGCCTATGTTTATGAACATAAAGTATTCTTCTCGGAGCTATATTTTCCGCAATGCCAAATCAGTTATATATTGCAATTGTTAATACTATAATGGACGATACGTGTAAAGTACTGCTGTATGATGGTACAGTATATTATGATACCAACACGCGATAGCGAGGGGATACCGTTGGATCATCTTATTTTTGGTCTAGATAGCTAGCTAGTACTAGTTTTTCCATCTGGCCGTTTGGCATCCCATCCGAACATATGTCTACAAATTGATTGATGCTTGCATATCATGATCTGTATAGGTGAAAACAAAACATCTTAATGAGGGTATAATATGAGGATACTACATACTAGCCGAATGTTGTAAGTTGTAAGTGAGTTCGAATAATAGCTGTTGAAAGAATTTGGAATTTCGGCCGGTTTGACACTCACCTTCGTTCAAAATGTCAGAAAGCGTTATAATTAGGAAATTTAGCCATCTAAACGTTATTGACACAGGAAATCATTAATTAGTACCACGTCATAAGAAGATGTGTGCCGTTTTACCGTTTGTGCCAACATCTCACTAATCTGTAATCTGTACCAGCCAGTAGCAGTTCAGCATTTTCTTCCCAACCAGCCAGCACAACATATCTGTAATTGTATTTTACATTATTGATTATATACCTTATCCAGCCAGACATTGACGAATCAACATGAATCTACTATTCGCTGCTCTAATCAACCTCCTTCATATCGCACCAGGGATTGCGTTCGTGAATAATAATCCGTTGAAACAATATCCAACCAAGCAACATGAAATTTCTCGACCATCTCCTTTGACACAACTGCAACAGCACGAACGAGACCATGTGCCACCACCCACTGAACTGTTCTCTTCGGCATTGGCACTTCCAGACACCTCAAATCCTCATAGCATTCTGAATCTTGATAATTCTGTCACCGATATGAAAGAAATTAAAAAAGCCTACCGACGCATGGTAGTCCAATACCATCCCGATACAATTACCAATTCTGCTTCCACAGACCAGGAGCGGCATAGAGCCAACGAAGAATTTGCAAGAATTAATACTGCCTATGCAATTCTTACGGGTAAATCTCCAGATCCTGGACTAGAGACAACAGGAAAGAAGAGAGAATCACGTTCACCGGGATATTCATTTTATACAGGAAAGCCATTCACCAAGACTCCGGTTGGAACTTTGGGATTTTCAAAAGGCGACCGTGTGAAAATTACGAGCGGTGCTCATGCTAGAAGATATGGTGTAGTGGAAACAATCTATCCTGAGAAGAAATTGGTGAGGGTAATATATAATAATGCCATGAGTATCTTCGTCGAGAGTAGGTATGTGCGACTTCGCGATTTCAAGGATAAGGAAGAATTTATTTACACAAGCGGCGAAGTTTATAGAGGCGGCTGGCAAATGGGCGAGCCTCATGGAGAAGGAAGAATGGTCTTTCCATCTGGAGCTGTTTATGAAGGACAGTATGCATATGGGAAACAGCATGGAATGGGAAATAGTACTTTTTCAAATGGAGATTACTATACGGGAGAGTGGAGAAGTGACAATCCAAGTGGACGTGGCGAGGGCCGCTTTACTGCGGACAATGGAGATTGTTATGAAGGTGAATATCTTGATGGTAAGATGCATGGTGCAGGAAGATGTTACTCTGAGAATAACGAAGTGTACGAGGGAGAATGGAAGAATGGCCGCGAAGATGGAGGAGGCGGGTGTATGTTCGCAAATGGTGATGTATATGAAGGAGAATGGAAAGAAGGATCGATTCATGGTTCAGGCATTTATAAATCAGAGATTGGGGATGTTTACAATGGAGAATGGGTAAAAGGATGGGAATGCGGACAGGGTTCTTGTACATTTGCCAGTGGGGATGTGTATCAGGGTGAATGGAAAACAGGTAAAGAAAATGGCTTTGGTTTATGCAACTTTGCAAATGGCGACGTATATAATGGCAAATGGGCAACTAGTAAACTGCATGGTGAGGGAAAATACACCTATGCAAATGGTGATGTCTATGAGGGCATGTGGTTTTATGGTAAAAGAGACGGACAGGGTATGTATTTCTTTACCAACGGAGACACGTATCAAGGTGGATGGATTAAAAATTTGAAAAGTGGTGATGGGATATACACTTTCGCAGATGGAGATGTGGTCCTTGGGATATGGAAAGAGGACGAATTTAGAGAAGACGAATCTCGTGACTAAATGCAGATAACGAGAAGAACAGTTTACGCGCACACCCTACAGTAGGAAATACAAATGAAGTTCTTCTTCCATCCAAATGCAAACGCAATTGTAACATCAACACAAGGGTAAGAAACACCTTAATAAAGATAACTTTACATAATGATTGGCAAACCTGATGAATATAGGACTACTGTATGGCAAAGAAGACAACAAATTAATTGGAAGTCAATTAATTAGGTAAAGGCTTCAAATCGTTAAAAGAACGCATTTTGTGTATTTTGTCATTTGCAATAAACTCAAGTTATGTTGTCATTTGCAATAAACTGAAGTGCACTTGCTGTGATACAGTTAGCTGATCTATCCGGCCATCCACGGGGTGTTATAATCGGACATATGATTATTCAAATAAATATGTGTTATTAGTGTTCTTCGCTTGCATGGTCATGATTTGGATCTGATGAATGGAATGAAGGCATTAGAAAGAACATATCTGCTCGCATGTAATGTTTGACTAGGATTAAAGATTTTGATTTAATCGCCTATCTGGATACTGCTCACTCTACAGCGGAGAATGCGAATTTGTCGTCTTGAAGCAAATGGAGCACGACCTCGCACACATATTTCTTATGTGACAAACTAATCCTACTTTAGATTATATTTTCTCCTGACAACAATTGTTTTGCGAACACCCATGGTGACGGAGGAGCAGTTAGAGGAGGTGCAATAGATCTCAGCAATCTTGCCGATTGTCTTAACGCAGCAAGTTGAGGCGTATCCTTTGCTGCTGGGATCACATTGCATTTACTATTTGTCAGCCCCAAATCTTTGGACAATATCGCAGCAGCTTGTTTTGCTGTCACAACGGCCTTTTCTGTGCTCCAACTTGCATGCCCCATGCGATCTATCCAATCCCCACAAACGTACAAGTTGTTACCGAGTTTTACATTTGGAGAGTATAGGGCAGATTTTGGAGCAAAGTGCGATACCGCATTCCTTGCTCTAACAATTGCCTTGTCTACAATATCACCAGTTGGAATCTTTCTCGTTCCGAATGCTGCAGATACTGCATCAAGGGCTAAATCTGCTATTTCATCATCATTCATATTGGCAATGTCATTGGCTCGATAAAAATCTACTTCTAGCACTGCCACAGCTTCCTCGGAATGTTCTCCAACCTTATCAATGCTAAACTCATCATGCATGCGTTGGAGATCATAAACACAAAACCCAGTCTCTTCCAACGCTGCAATTCCTCCCATCCCTGCACCGCATACGGCAATGGGCGAATCTTTCATGGCAGTTGCAACATCTGGAGGCAATTGCGTTTTGGGGTGCACGCCACCTTTGAGATCAGAAGTAATGCTAGCATGAGGTTTAAGGAACAACCTTACTGCTACACAAGTGACACCGCGCAGTTTGTCAAAGTCTTTGGTCGCAGGTAAGGATCCAATTACTGGTGATGATGCAGAGATCTTTGACATGGATGTTGCCCCGACCGCCAATACGATCGCGTCACAATCAATGATTTCTTGTCCATTTGCAGTATCCAATGTAATAGAGTACGAACTGTCGTCATGAAAACCATCACTATTGAAATCATCTCCATTCTTGAATTCATCAATGTACGTGACGCGCGCACCTCCTCTCACCTGCACACCACGTTTTTCTAATTGTTGCTGCCAGGGTTCGAAGATGAGTTCGCTGATACTTCCTCTGCACCATCTGACATCAAAGGCTCCCCTGGATTGTAGCGCAAACACATGAAAGCACGACAATGCGGCAGCAGCAGAACAATCATATGCTGGACACATGGGCAATACATGCAATAGCGGGGACACAAGTTCTTCGTAGATTTTATCTGTCACACCAGCCTTGCGAAAGAGTGTCGTGGCAGAAAGGGAATCGTAGTTTTTCCAAGATTCTGGTGATTCTTGATTAAAGTCAGCCCATGCTCCCAATAATCCAATGGCTGAGACAAAGTCAATTAGTTGCAGTCTATTTTTATTTTCAGAGGATGTGGTGCCTGCATCAAACTCGGCGAGAAGAGGTAAATCCAGAGGTGGGGGAAGATTTGCAGCAAGCTTTCTTCGCATGATATCCAATGGATCCATGGACACGGAACGTTTTGGAGAAGATTCTTTTCGATGATAATCACTGTCGCTTCTACTGCCAATATCATGACCATTCTCTGATCCAAGGACAGGGGCAACGGCGACCTTTCCATTTTTAGAAAATAATACGCTGGGAGTGAAATCTCCCAATACAGAATCAACATCTACTCCTTCAATATTTTCCATCATTTGAATTGTATTACGGTACTCGCGCCAGAAACCATGGATCCCAGCTTCTGCCGGGCGATTGCCTTCAGTGCGATATCCCCCTGCGAGACCTCCTTTAGCTTTGGCAGAGGCATCCAATAAAATAATTTCTAGCGCTTCTCCTGCATCACCCGCATTGGTAGAAATTGATTCGCAAAATGTATATCCAGCCCACCCCCCACCTATCACGACAACTCGCTTAGGCCTCCTCGTGCTGGTTTGTGGTGATGTTAATATATTTCCATTTCCATTTCCATTCAGTGCTGACCTCACAGTTGCAATCCTATTACTGTGGGACCTGCTTACGAATTTTTGGTGTGGAGTGAATGCATCAATCAGTTGTATATTGATAAGATGACATGATGTCGCACTCAATTGCACACCAACAACAACAAGCAAGAGGCTGATGAAATAATTTAAAGAACCGGAGCTTCTCATAATCAGGACATGCAGTACTGTAGATTCGCTTGTTACTACTAGCTTCTGTAGGCTTGTTGTCTTTGCTTGTTAATGATATATCTCCGGATCGATCATCTCATCATCATCAATCATCATCATCTTTAATTTGAAAGTTTGACCTGGTTTGACCACCTCGTCAGAATAACGACATTTCTGAAGTTCAAATTTGAAGTCTCAATTGGGCGGCCTCAAAGTCCCACATGGATGAGTATAATTTCTACTCGTGAAACTATTATCTCGACCGTTTAAGCGTTGTCAAGCGATTTTTTGCCTCCCGATTTCGCGCGCTGTGAGATTTGAAATAAATTAAGAAAAGTTGAACAAAATTAGGCATCACACCATTGCTCGTAGCATTGCTCGTCGTACACTCTCTCTTCGCACCCCAATCCCATATAACAACCTTTAACAACATCATCATTAACAGCAATGGGGGTGTGTGTCATCCTGGAAAGGCTTTGACCGAAGCAGACTGGGCGGATATCTACTTGGCGTACCTCGATATTGTTATCGATGTGAATGCTGAT
>Ga0306864_1000550_pt1 | contig 17084 bp, 17 predicted proteins | sample AntRauTorckE5430_FD_190448 | JGI IMG/M metagenome (GOLD analysis project Ga0306864, IMG submission 190448) | Saline lake microbial communities from Rauer Islands, Antarctica - Metagenome Torckler E5 #430 (v2) (version 2) | ecosystem: Environmental > Aquatic > Non-marine Saline and Alkaline >...
ATCATCGAGGGATCGACAAACAAAAAACCGACTATCGCCGTCGTAATCAATGCAATGAATAAAGGAAGGCCTAGCAAAACGTGGATAAGAAAAACGACCAACATGCTAAGAATCATATCTGGTCCTCTATGGACTTCAGGGGCGCGGGTCCGTAGAGCAGCACATGCCAAGCCAACAATAAAAAACCAAAGGGCAACGAGAGTAGGGGCACTGTGCGGCTAATACCAAGCCCGGACGTGGTAAACATGCTGACCGATAGCGCATAGCGGTAGCTTACCCATGCGGCTCCCACGGCTATTAGCAGAGTAAGCAGCCATTGATACAGATTCAACAAACGAGCAAACGGAGCTGGAAGCAGTTTTTCTAGGAGACCGACGCGCATGTGGCCTCCTTCTGACCAAACAGCACCGGCCGCAATCATGACGGTGGCTATGATCAAGAAGCGAGAGAGCTCATCTGTCCAGATAGGGGCGCCGCCCGCAATGTAGCGTGTAAAAACACCAAACAAAATGGCCGCAACATTGAGGGATAATAAAGCCCCCGCCAGGGTTAGAGCGGACGGACAGCTTATAAGCAGTAGGCGGGATCGAAGCTTATTGAGCATTGCAGCATTCCATGAGGCACAAAAAATAGAGGGCTGGTGAGGCACCAGCCCTCTGCTGCGGTAAAGGTATTAGCCGCTGTTAGTCGAGCAGACCGCTCATGCCTGCATCTTTCAGCGCCATATCAATCCAGCGTTGCTCAATGTCACGCTCTTCTAACCATTTAAGATAGGCGGGCTGGCCAATGTTGCGGAAAGCTGCCAAGTCCTCTTCAGGAGGGCGAATAACTTCCATGCCTTGCGCCTTCAGGTAAGAGATACGCTTTTCAACCTGGTCTTCGTTATGCTCTCTGGCGTTGTGGTTAGCCTCGGCGACGGATTCCATAAAGGCGCTGCGAATCTCCTCGTCCCAATTTGCAATCATCTCGCTATTGCCGACAAGGAATTGGTTGGAGTATTGAATATTCGCCAGGGTCAGGTATTTTTGCACTTCATGAAGGCTGCCCAGGGCAATGTACATCGGCGGGTTCATTTGGCCGTCAGCGATACCCGTCCGCAGGGCCATATAAGTCTCGGTCCAGGGGATGGGCGTGCCGGATGCACCAAATGCCTCATAGAGTGCTACCTGACTTGGGTCCATGGCGCGGAAGCGGAGACCTTGGAAGTCTTCAGGGTGGCTGATGGGCTTTTTGCTATTGGTGAACGCCAAAAACCCTCCCTCTTCCACGACGGCCAACATATCGATGCCGGCACGCTCCTGCAACGCATCGCCGACTCCCTGCCAATACTGGCCGTCATCGAAGAAGCTGCGTGCTGCAGCAAAATCGTCGAACAAGAATGGAATAGCACTGACGAAGACTTCATCAACGAGAGGTGAAACTCCAGCAAAAGAGGCCACGTTGAGCGACGGTGTGCTCATAGTCTGCTCCATGCGCTCCTGCTCTTCTCCCAACATGCTGTTGGGATACAGGGCTACCTGAAGCTGGTCTTTGGTTTTTTCTTCAACCAACTCTTTTAGATTAGTGGCGAAAACGTGAACGGCGTTTTTTTCTAGGTCAGGCGCTCCGTTGTAGCTCAGATTAATCGTGGTTGCTGCAAGAACATTTCCAGCCATTAAAGCGGAGCCCATTAGGCAAGCAGAGATGAGCCGCTTGGGCGAAAATTTTTGTGTCGTCATAGTCAGTTTCCTGTTTTATTTTCATTAGTTGCGAGGTACTACGTGCACGCACAGATTCGTCAGTGATTTCTATTAGCAGACTATGTGTTGAAGCGTTGACTATGCAATACCTAAAGTGTGGACTTTATTGCAACAGTCGAGGTGCGTCAGCCGAGAAGAAACGCATTCCTTTTTGCAAATGATCGACACAGGCGGCCGACGCTATCGTTAACTCTTGGCCTTTTAGGCTCACAATTTGCGCGTGGGTGTCGTTCATAACGGGATATTGCATGGGCAGTGTGAAAATTTCTCCACGCTTTATTTCATCCATTACTGTCAGCTCCGGCATAAACGTAACTCCGATCCCTGAACGGACGAAATTTTTTAAAACAGACACCGAATTCGTATGGAGCCGCGCTTCAAGGTGAACACGCTCCTGGTGAGCCGCCATATTTACCATCTGCCGCATACCGAAAGGATTATCCATTAACGCAAGAGGCCAACCTCTTAGGTCGTCCAGCGTTACGGGTCGATTCAGCTCAATTAGCGGATGATTAGGAGGAACAATGACGTCGAGCGGCTGGCGCGTTTCCACATGGCAGAAAAACTGCGGATCTACCGGCGGTGCATAAAGTAGCGCTATATCGACCTCGCGATCTTTGAGTAGTGACATCGCTTCGTTAACGCCGGCCATGCGAATTTCTACATTAATACCTCCAAACGCTGACATGAACGTGCCCAAAGGTGCGGCGATTAAGTCAGCGATAAAGCCTTCCCCCACGGCAATGCGAACTTCCCCTTTTACTAAGTTTTGAAGTGCCATGAGCTGAGAAAGTACGGCTTCTTCTGAAGCCCGCTGGGCATGAAAATGATGAACAAGTATCTGGCCCGCTGCTGTCGCCCGCATTCCGCGACCGTGCCGCTCGCATAGTCGGGTATCCAGTTCCTCTTCAAGCGCTTTTAACTGACGGCTAACAGCAGAAGCATCGACATTCAGATGGGCCGCAGCGCGCCTTAGGGATCCGCGGCGAATGACTTCGTTTAGGTAGGTTAACGCACGCTGGCTGAGCATAAAAAGTGCCTGTTTTGAGAGTCATATACCGTTACGGTGCAGTGAGATGGTTCAACGATTCCAAACACCAACTTGGGTGATGATGCTGCCACAATAAACGTGGTATCTGATGATCAGAAATGACCGTTGCCTGGTCCCTAACACTGTCCACTGTATAAAATGAGGTGTCGTTTGTGGGTATCTTGACCGCTACCTGCACCGTAGAGGCGAGTTTTTGGTCAGGAAGTCGACAATGTCCGTCAAACCATCATTTCCTTTTCAAGCAGCTCCAACTTGACGTGCCATCCTTCAGGCAGGGGCGTCGCCTTGAGCTTTTTGATCGCCGTGTGGCTTTCTGCTTTGGAAAGCTTCAGCCTGGTCAGCGCCTTTTTCAATTCGCTGAGTTTCACGGAATTGGCCGGGGTGACGGTGAAGCTTCGCAGCAATTCGCCTTCAGGGCGCGATTTCCATCGCAGCTTTGACTTAGCAACGTGCCGCACCTCAACAATCTCATTGCCAACCGAAAACGTTTTGTTGGCGCCGTTGCTCCAAAACACGGTTTTGACGGGAGCCTGTGTCTGAAGGCCAAGTCGATAAGCGGATTCAATGCCCTGCCTTACCAGCGTGTAGCCGTTCTGCTGAGCCCATTTTTTGGCTATTTGTTCTGCGCTTGCCGTGATTTTGATTGACGGCATGCCGGCCAAGGCTTTTGGGCGTACATAAATGCCTTTGGCTACTCGTTCAATTACACCTTCCTGAGCAAGCCTGCTCAGCGCTTTTTGCACAGACGCAGCAGTGCCCAGTGTGTGGAACTGACTGATGGAAAACGGCGCGCCCCGCCTCATGCGCTGCAATTGACGGGTCACTTTCTCTGACGTAGACATGCTTTAACCTGACATAATAAGATTTAGGTGTTTTTATATTAATCCTGTCGTATCAAAGCTTGCAAGAGAGTTTGTGTCAGGATTATAGCCATTGAGTGTAAATTTACATCTCCCGAAGAGCCGTTTTCGATCCGGCGAGCATCTGCAATATCAACAGCGCAAAGCTCCTTTGTGTTTGCTCATCGCCCAGCGCCTCCATAGAAAGTTTCTCATGGTCCGTTATGGCATCCAGCACCATGCCTGATACCCACTTTGGAAATAATCCATGCATTACCTGTTCAGGGGATGGCTATTCACCTGAGCCATCACAGAGTCATCTCGGCGTATTCTGTCGGTCACGTCCTGGGCGAAGTGAAGTTGGTTTTCATCGCTCACTTCTGAGCCAAACAGGTTGTTCAGCGTGTCGATGATTTCAGAGAGGCGTTTTTTCTCCGGATTATGGGATTTACCAGACCCCACCTCTGAAAGAGATTTGGGGCTATATTCTGCTGCGTCTCTCGGAGAGGTTGGCAGACGCCCTGCGCATGGCGGTTTGGCAGTGGCAACCAGACGCTGGATTGATTGTGCATGCTGACCGAGGCTCGCAGTACGCCAGCAAAGTTTACGGGCGACTGCTGCAAGCCAACGGCTTTATTGGCAGCGTGAGTCGCAAAGGGGATTGCTGGGACTCCGCTGTCGCGGAGAGCTTCTTCATAAGCTCAATGAAAGAGCGTGCGCAGTGGCGGCGTTATCAGACTCGCGTTGAGGCGCAGCGGGATATTCTGGATTACATTGTGATGTCTTATAACAGTCGGCGCCTGCACTCTATGCTGGGTTACACGAACCTGAACGATTACGACTCAGCTGCTGTTGAATTGAGAAAGGCAGCTTAACTGGGTTGCCACAAAACGCTTGACCACTCCATTTGGATGGGGCCAGGCCAATGGCAACCGCTGTCGGTGCTGATGTTGTTTTAGTTACGCTCAGATTCCAGACAGAAAAAAGCCCCGGCTAGCGGGGCTTTAAAGTTCTATGAGTTCCGGTGTCATCCCGGTGTCTCAGGAGTTGGTGGAGACGGCGTCACGCTAATAACATGGGTAAGAATTTGATAATTAAAAGTTAAGTTTCTGCATAAAGTATAGTTACCCACAATGTTACCCACAAAGAATAAGCCTTGGATTCAGCGGGCAAAGAAGATTTGAGGCATTGGCTGCTATTTTACACCATGGCTCGACCCGTCTCGAACCCAACTCTTCTGCTATGACCACGATACCTCCAGTGCTGCTACGAAAGACGGCTTAACCCTCTACTCGATAGTGCGATTAAAAATCGGGAGGATTGCAACTAAAAGCGGTTGTCGAGCACATCCAAGAGCATTGGCGGTGATCATTGCTGGCGATTTTGCAATCGCCAGCGGCGTAGTTGACCGAGTCGGGGAGGGATGGTTTTAACAAATGCAGGCAAGGGACGTTCCTGACGTTGCGCCTCAAGATGGCCTTGCGACCAGACGCTAAAGGTTAGCTCTGTGGTTTAATCAGGAACTTTTCTCCGGTAGATTGTTTGCCGTAAACCGAGATCGCATCCAGCTGTAACGCGCCGGCTAGGGATACTTCGTGAGTGTAGTGACTGGCGAAGGTAGTTTTGATCTCGGCGGCTATGCGTTTGCGCATGGCGGCGGTGGTGTCCTTACCCAGCTTTCCTAGCGCATTGAACAACAAAAAGCCGTTCACACCCCAGGCAAAGCCAAAGCTGCGGTTCAGTGTGATGGGGCCGCGATTGAGGCCGCCATAGATATAAACCTGTTTGTAGATGTCAGATCCATACACGCTGTATTCAGTCATGTTGCGAGAGACGGCGGCTTCCATGCAGGTGAGAATATCGCTAGCCAGGCGACCGCCACCGATTGGGTCGAAAGCGATGGTAGCGCCGGTGTCGATCAGTGCTTGGGTCAGGTCTGCCATAAAGCTGTCGCTACTGGAGTTGACCACGTACTTGGCGCCCATGTCGCGCAGCAAGGCTTCCTGTTCCGGCTTGCGGACGATATTGACCAGGTCGATGCCGTCGGCGATGCAAATGCGGTTGAGCATTTGCCCGAGGTTAGAGGCGGCGGCAGCGTGAACGATAGCCTTGTGGCCTTCAGCGCGCATGGTTTCTATCATGGTTAGTGCAGTCAGCGGATTAATAAAGCTGGAAGCGCCTTCGACTGCAGTCGTATCAGGCTCCAGTTCCAGACAGCTTTGCACATGGGCACAGAGGTATTTGCGGTAGCTACCGCCGCCAATGAACGCAACGGTTTTGTCCATCAGGCTTTGCGCTGCGGCGGATGAGCCTGCAGCGATGACGGTACCTGCGCCTTCATTGCCCACGGATATAGGCTTGCCAACCCGCTTTTTAACGGCACCCATGAACTTGGCCGGGACATCGGCACTGATGACCGGGCGACCAGCGCTACCGGATTGGCTGGCAGTCGTCATATCAGCCGCACTGAACATCACTCCCAGGTCAGACGGGTTGATCGGAGCGGCTTCGATGCGGATGACTACCTGGTTTTCGCCCGGCTGCGGGATCTCGATCTCGCGCAGGGCGAGTTCCAGTTTGTTGTCTTCGCTAATGGTGGACGTAAGTTCGATGTTGTTGTCTGACACTTTTTTCTCCTGCAAAGGTTAAGGGATCTGGTACTTCGTTCGCTAACCGATGTTACCCGATAAAATGAGGAGCAGGCTGATCTCTGCCCTGCGAAAAGGTCCGCTTTCCAATGTAAGCGTGCATCTTTGCAAAGGACCCCCCAATGTTCGCTTCTGTTTAGACATTGGAGGGGCTGGGAGAGCCCGAACTATGATCATCGACTGACTCCGAGAGCCTGTTTCGATTCCCAGCGATCCGCGATTCAGAGCCACGGTACACCAATCAGATCTCAATACTCTCTGCTATCTCCAGTGCATCCTCCACCTCGACACCAAGGTATCGCACGGTACTGGACATATTTGTGTGCCCCAATAGCAACTGGACAGCTCGAAGATTTTTGGTCTTCTTGTAGATTAGTGTTGCCTTGCTGCGTCTCATTGAGTGGGTGGCATAAACGGAAGGATCAAGTCCAATGCTGGTTATTCACTTCTTGACGATACGGGCATATTGATGAGTAGTGATGTGGTCAAACTTTCTCATCCGGCTCGGCCACAAATAATCCATGCCTGATAATCCGCGAAATTGGATCCACGCTTCGACCGATTCGCGAGTCTTTTTGGTTATCTCAAACTGAACAGGCTGACTGGTTTTCTGCTGAATGACTTGCGCCCGATCCAAAACCTCTCCGTTTCTGGAAATATCTCGAACCAAGAGCTTAACCATATCGCAGGATCGGAGTTTGCAATCAATCGCCATGTTGAACATCGCCAGCTCGCGAATGTTCTTTGCAATCTCTAACCGAATGCGGATAGCCCATATCTGTTCGAGTTTGAGCGGTAACTTCTGGCCAACGAGCTTTCCCTTGTTCCAGGGAGCTTTGCTGATAGGAAATGTCATAGTGTGGCCCTCTTTGGAGGGTAAGGGCCTTTAAGTATGGTTCAAAAAATTGTTTTCTGCTGCCAAGGTCGCAAAGCGGATACTCATGAAGTTCGACAAAGTTCTGGGCATACCCAGCTTGCTCTTGCCTGGTCACTCCTTCTGGGTGCGCCAGGCCGGTCTTTGGCCCGCCCAGCAACAGGGCTAGGGCAGCACCATCCTCAACCATTCCTGCACCAGCTCCGACACAAGGCGTGTGCTTTAACGAACTTTTACGTTTCGCACTGGGATTACGGGACTAACTCCAGTATTATGTACTCAGATGAACACTAAATAATCAAATAAGCATACAGGGAGATCGAAATGGCAGCCTACAAACCAAAAAGCTTTCTATACATGAACGCACACCGCGAAGCGGTCGAGTTCATAAAGGAGCACAATCCATCGAGCAGTTTCCCGGCACGCAGGCGAGCCGCTTCCGGTGATGGCGTGATTGGAATGGGCATTCTCGACGGCGCAACTCCGGGTGCTCTGGTCAAACAGATGAACGCTAACCACACGGATAAGGGGCCATACATTTATCACCTATACACGGCAGAAGGCACCACCGAGCTGGATTCGGAGTGCGTCGAGGCGTCGATCAAGGCTCACAACGACAAGCAGTCCACCCTCAGACGGCGGTCGGTGACGTTAACCGACGCAGATCAGGACTACTTGGAGAAGCTGGGAGGGGGAAACATCAGCGGCGGAATTCGCGTCGCAGTGGAAGTGCTCCGCAGGACTCGGGGCTTCATGGACCATTTAACATTTCGAAACTAGGAGAGTCACATGTCAGGCGATAAGGTTTTAATAGCAGCAGGCGTAGTTGCCGCGGGCGTTGCGTCAAAATTCGGGTGGGACTGGTAGAGTGAGAAGCAAGAGCGCGAGGAAGCCGAGGAAGCCCAGCGCGTCCGGGCCGAGCAGATGGCCAAAGAGCAGGCGTATCGCGAAAGACTCACCCAGGCCCGAGCTACGATCGAAGAGTTTGAGGCCTTCTGGCGAGATAACGGCAATCGCGTGGTGGTTATCGATTCGAACATCTGGATGGAACAGAGCTACCACCAGCTCTTTGAAGCGTTGCCTGAGCAATTGAAGCCGATCAATGGGTCAATCACTATCCAACCGGTGCAGTTCGACGAACTCACCAAGCTCAAAAATCAGAACTACCGGACCACGAAGAGCAAGCTTGGGCGCCGGGCCATGAACCGCATAGAGCAGATGCAGCGCCAGGGCGCGGTGAACGTAGCCACCGAGAGCAATGAAGCCAAGAAAGTCGCCTATGCCGATACCGCGATCCTCGACTTGATCTGTGAGGACGGGGTTGATCTAACCCGTGCCCAGATCATCACTGACGATCGGGAACTCAGGATTCGAGCCCACCAGAAACTCAAGGATGCCGGAGCAGACTCGTTTGCGGTGTTGGAAGGTAAAGAGTTTCAGACGCAGTTCTTCGATTACCGGGTGGCGCTGGACCTGGTGGCAAAGGAAGAGGAGGGGTGAGTTATCGAAGCAATCGAGCGATACGAAAAGGCCCGGCGATCAAGCCAGGCCTTTTTTGTTTCCCGAGAGGGTTTAGCCCGCGTGGGCCAGCTCCACCTCTTTGAGAGATCCATCGTCCTGAAAGATGATCAGGTTCTTCTTCTTGATCTCTGAGGCGTCAGGTCTACGGATCTCACCACGAACCAGTCGCTTACCGTTCTCTTTACGAGACTTTTTCAGCATTTCGTATGTGGATTTCATGACACCTCCTCAGGCCGCGGCGAATCGCTCTGACGGCTCTTTAATTCGCTTTCTAGTTCCACTATATCGCATACGATGTCTTTCTGCATCTCGAACAGCGGCCGGCAGAGGGTAAGGTAGGAGTCGACAACGGCCCTCCCATCCTTGGAATCAGAGTTCTGAGTGAAGATGACCACCACCCCCAGCTTGGTATCACCGTAGACAAGTGGATTGGCGATCACACTTCCGACAGGCTGCTTGGTTCGGAAGTAGTCGTACAAATCGTTGAGCACCTGCATATTAATGTCCCAGCTTCTCAGGTACTCGTGAGTGATATGTTTCTCCGCATTGGGAATCCACACCATATCCTCGTTTTTCAGAGCCATTGGCGCGACCGGGAAGCAGCGTCCATTACCGGTGTCATTGGACCGATCGCTATTCATCGGCAAGTACATCTCCTCAACGCCCGAGTCGACTTTCGAGGCATTACCCGGTTTGTTATCGACCACCACGGTAAAGGCCGGGTCAACGTGCAACACGCCATCGATATCCAGCAAAGGATTGTCCGGATTATCCACGAACTGGATCTTGCTCAGTACGCGGGCCTGGAAGTCCGGATAAGCGTTGACCTCCTCGATGTAGGAGTGGGGGAGCCAGTGGACGTGACACTCGCCGCTACGGCGCTTGTATTCAAACTGCACGTACAGATTGGCGTACGCCTCAAGGCAGCCGGTCACGCAGGATTTGAGGGCCTTAATGTGCTCTTTGATCTGCTCTTCGGTTTCAGGCGCATCAGAGTCCGATACAATCCTCTTATCCGCCAGCACCTGGGTGTACGCATCCACAAAGGTCTCCATCGCGTGAACGGGCGGCATGGTATTCAGAGCATTGACTACGGCTTTCTGATCAGCCTTCAGCTCAGCAGCTGACTTTGAGTCTGCTTTGTGTTGTAGCCATTTGAGACGGACCACCAGATACGGCACCAGCATCGACAGACCGTGGAACCATCGGATATCCATCCACTGAGGAATGGAGTCCGGCGCTCGCCACCACATGGTGATCAGCAGACCGAGCCCAAGCGTCAGGAAGAATTCAGCAATCTTCCACGGCGGGCTTGAGTAATTATCTGACAAGGGGGTAAGAATCATCCGCTCTCCTTTTCGGAACAGGTTGGGTTGTTTGATCTGAGCATCCCTCATGCCCGCATGTCCAAGGCATCAGGAACGGAAATAGAGAATGAGCTGAGGTCGATGCTCTTCTGAAAGCAACTCCACGCTCGACTTTCAGACATCGGGGCTTGCAATTTCTTCGGTATGAGACTGGAAAACGTGCTCTGATTCAGCGCGAAACAAATGTTCGCTTTTGTTTAGCTCGGGCTGGTCGCAAAGCGGACATTCAGACGACGCTGATCACAGTGCGCGTTGTCTGGTTGGCCGTAAACCGCTTCAGGCGACCTGCGAGTAGGTAACCACTGCGACGCTCCACCAGCGTCACCAAGCCGGATTGTTTGTGGCCCTGGAGTACTGTGTCGTTTTCCCAGTGGCCAAGCGCGGCACGATGCTCAATCTCTTTGGGGCGGCAATCTATTCCGACCCGATTCGGGATTTTACCAAGGCCCGCTTCCTTCGCTCTGCGTTTTCGACCACGGTTATTCCGGTGCCGACAGAAGCTCCAGAGGCGACCACCCAGGAGACGATCACGATGGATCAAGTCATAGACCCACTGGTGACTGACTTGCACTGGAATGTTCTTGCGGCGCATAAAACCTGCAATCTGTTCCGGACTCCAATGCTCCTTCAGTCGTTCAGTTACCCAGTCCGTCAGCCACTGCACCCGTTTGTGACGCTTGAAGGCGGTTCTACGCCGGGTGTTTGCCTGATGTTGAGCCCTCTCGGGCTCGTAGCCTCGAATGCTGTTCCGTCGCAACTCGCGGCTGATCGTGCTGTTGTGGCAGCCAAGCATTGCTGCGATCTGTCGTTGGCTTTTGCCGGCCACACGCAGGGCCAAAATCTGGTATCGTTGTGTTTGGGTCAGTTGTCGGTACTTCATCACTGCTTCACTTTGGTCGGTAAAGCCCGTGAGGGAACCGGCGACGGCCCTCCCGCCTCTACCTGGTTACGCCAAAATGCTGCAGTTATTATCTGAATTCACGCATAGAGGAGGTGTGTCAGGGTTAATTTAATACCCATACAGAAACCTAGTGTCCCTTAACAGAAGTCCGTTTGTTTATTGAGTTTGTCTGATAATCTGGCGATTGACTCAATAATCTGGTCGGCAGATTTACGCCATTCAAAGGGCTTAGGGTCTTCATTGTAAATCTTCAGACAGTCTTTGATCGAGCTCTCAAGCTCTCGTGTGCTGCGATGTGAATTTCGTTTAATCCAGCGCTCTGAAATCAGCCCAAAGAACCGCTCGACTTGATTGATCCAGGACGCTGAAGTCGGCGTGAAATGCACGTGATAGCGCGGCCTCGCGGCAAACCAGGCGCGCACCTTTGCCGTTTTGTGCGTCCCGTAATTGTCCATGACTAGATGAACGTCCATATCGCGCGGAACCGCGCGATCAATCTCTTTTAAAAAGGCCAGGAACTCCTTTGCACGGTGTCGGCGATGAAGCCTGCCAATCACTTCCCCGGTCGCTATATCAAGTGCCGCGAACAGCGTTGTGGTGCCGTGTCGGACGTAATCATGTGTTCTGGTTTCTGTGTGCCCGAAGGACAGGGGTAGCGATGGCTGAGTTCGATTGATAGCTTGTATCTGACTCTTCTCATCAACACACAGCACTAACGCCTTCGTTGGCGGGTTCATGTACAAGCCAACGATATCGTGAACCTTAGCTACAAAATGGGGGTCGGTAGACAGCTTGAACGTATCATGGCGATGCGGCTTCAAACCAAAAGCCCGCCAGATTCGACTCACCGACATAGCACTCAATCCGGCCTCTTTTGCCATCAGGTTCGTCGACCAGTGGGTGGCATTTTTTGGCTTTTCCCTGAGCGTTTTATTAATTAAATCAGTAACCTTTTGATCATTTATCGTTCGAGGCCGACCGGTTCTGGGCGCATCAGTCAGGCCTGCAACCCGGCGCGCCTTGAAACGATTTCGCCACTTATTCACCGTTTCGGAGGTTACTCCAACGCGGTCACCGACCACCCTGCCCGGAAGGCCTTCAGTACTTAGCAGAATGATGCGCGCTCGCAACTGTTCAGCGGCAGGCATGCGTTGTCGCCGCAACCACGACTCCAGCTCCTCTCGCTCAGAGTCACTCACTTCAAGGGGTCTAGCTATCCGCGCCATGAGCACCTCTCCTGTGTCTGTTTGTCAGATTATACAGAACAGAAAAATTATCTATACGGATTTTTGTTAAGGGACACTAGCGTGCCATACCACCATGTTAATAAACTCATCAGTTCCAATATGAAGACTGTGATGAATAATATGACAGCACAACATCGCGTCGCTTGGCGGTCCTTCCCGCCAGGCCCCGTGACATCAGCGTATAAACACATGGTGGATTCGGGGGAGGTGCGACGAGATGACGCGCAGGTCGCTCTGGCGGCAAAATTCGATGCCCTGCACGAGTCTCTTACCTCGCTCCCACCAGTATCAGTACGCAGCGACGAACCGACAGAGAGCAGCTTTAAAAACAGCAGTCCACTGTTACGGTTACTGGCGCGATCCTTGGCACACGCTCAGTCTTTTCTTCGAAAGAAGTTCCATTTGTGGTCTTTTGGTCCACCACCGCGAGGCATGTACATTCATGGACCGGTCGGGGTCGGCAAGAGCTTTCTAATGGATCTCTTTTACGCATCGGTTTCTGTTCCTGATGATAATTCTTGCTGTACTAATGACAGCCACAAACACATAAACATAACCAAACGCCGCGTCCACTTTCATGAGTTCATGCTAGACGTCCATCATCGCACCTTTGCCTACAAACAGGAGTACCCACGAGGTGATGCGATTCCCATCATCGCGCAACAATTGGCACAAGAAGCCCAACTCCTCTGTTTCGATGAATTTCAAGTGACAGACGTTGCCGATGCCATGATTTTGAAGCGACTTTTTTCATTATTATTGGATTTGAATGTGGTGGTAGTGGCTACCTCGAATCGCTCTCCCGATGCCTTGTATGAGGGAGGCATTAACCGCTCCCTCTTTTTGCCTTTCATAGACATGTTAAAACACACATTCGACATTATTTCCATGGAGGATTCCAGCAAGGATTATCGACTTGAAAATCGAGCGGATGGTCAATCCTATTTTTGGTCAAACAAGAAAGTTCATAGTGATAATAATAGTAAAAACAACATGCAAGCGCAGTTGGAAAAAATATTTGGTAGCACTGCATCCGGAACTGAGGCCGAGATCATTCCCGTCCTCTTTGGTCGCACCGTCCAGGTGACCCGATTGAATGACCGGTGCGCCTGGTTTGACTTTTCCGAGTTGTGCTACCAACCGCTCGGGGCGGCCGATTATATTTCTCTCTGCCGCCGATTTCCGGTCATCATCATGGAGCGCGTCCCCCAACTGGACGCCAATCACCTCAACGAAGCACGACGATTCGTGACCCTCATTGACGCGTGTTATGAATCTCGCACCCGCTTGGTGCTGGCGGCACAAGTCCCGCTCGACGAGTTGTTTGTTGATTTTGAAGCGCAAGCCGAAAGCAGCGACGGAGATGAAGAATTGATTGTCAATGAAAAGGGAGGAAACTCAAGTTCCTTTGCGACCACCATGATTCGCACCAAAGAGGGAGAATATTATGAGTGGTCGGCGACGGGTCGAATTGGCGTGTCGCTGGCACAATTATCGTCTGCCAATGATCTCGCCTTTTCCTTTCGACGAGCCGCTTCTCGGTTGGTTGAAATGGGAGGAAATGAATGGGGACGGCAATGACTAAAGGTCTTTATCTTGCAAACCTATGTCAGGGCAGTTCATGAATCTGATCTGGCCGATGGATTTGGGCTCACTTCAGTTCCTGCCTCTCTGCATAAAAAGTAGGGGCCCGTAATGAAAGACCTCGCATGGCAATACTTGTTTCCTTCATCAACCCGATGCGTTCATCCAATAGCCGGTTATGTGTGCCGACATCATCTTCACCATTCAACCTATTCGCGGCAATTAAGATAGGCAGTTATAGCCAGTGGCATTAATAAACGAGTCACGGCACATACCTTTCGGCATGCCTTTGCGACAGAGTTATTAAGATCTGGAAGTGATATTCGAACGGTGCAGGAAATACTCGGGCACAGCGATATCAGAACAACTGAAATCTACACGCATATATTGGGCGATCGACGGGCGGGAACCGTGAGTCCTTTTGATCGATTGCCAGGTTCATAATGCGCTTCATTTCGATCGTTTTGGTGGGAAAAAAGCCATCATTTTTGATCGTCGCGAATGTTCGCTTTTGTTTAAAAGCCCAACTTTTGGACTGCGCAAGAGCTCGAATGATCATATTCTATGAAACAGCGCCCTCCTCCCATTTTTTAATCAAATTCCAAACTTTTAAAAGCCCTGCCTCAGTGTCCATCAGCGCGACCGGCGCTTGATTGCCTAAAGCCCGAATCGGAGATGACAGCCATAGGCCAGCAGTTGCTCTATCGCCTTCGAACAGCTCAAGAACTTCACGATAGATCTGCTCCCTCAGTTGTTCAGCTACAGCTTGCTCTTCACTCATATCAACACCCCAGCCATTGAAATTTTACCTGCCCAGCATCCAAAATCCCGGCTAAATGGGCTCGCTTGGCCCATTATTAGGTCAAACGGAGGATTCGTATATCTTAGAACTCGACCGGTCAAAACCAAACCCTCTTGTTCTAAGGAATGTAAATATGAAAAACCAGTGCAGCTACATCAGCGACCTGCTTCGGGACGCACTCATCATTGCGTGGACAATCGATCACTTCAAAGGTGCAAGAGTGACGCTGGAGCTGTGCTGTTCGGACGGCAGCATTGCGACGATTACCGAAACGATGGATCACCTGGACGATGACACCGACAACTCAGGGTCGTCCATTCAGCAGTCTCCTCCTCCAAGATCGGCGGCGGACCGGCTTGGCGACATCAAGAAAAACAACTGGTTTTAATAGGAGCTACCATGAAATTTCTGACCCAAGCACAGCAGCTCGCAACAACGCTTTCACAGCAATTCGATTGTGAGGAGGTGATCTTCAACGCGCAAATGCGACGTGGCGAAGACTGGATAACTCTGGAGCTGTATCGAAACTCAGAGGATCCCCACCGCATTCATGCGGTGATGGACTTCAATACCGGCGGGCGCTTCTTGCTGCAAACGCCCGAGACGCTCCACTAGTTTCAACCAGCGTCCATCCTCGATGGTGAAAGACCGTCGGGGATGGGTTTTGCTCCTTTCCTAGCGACGCTTGGGCCTAAGCGCGGTCGAAAACCGACGTAACGACTGAATCGGTATGGCTAGCGCCATCTACACGCGTTGGATTAAGGTCAAACCGCCAGCGTCCCACTGGCCTGGATGCCAATTGCGGCAAGTTCCCACTTCCTCTAAGCTCCCTAATTAATGTTTCCAAATCTGCCTGCCACAGCGACATTTAACGTCGCACCAGTGCGTTATCCTGAACAAAATCGAACGATCGAAATACCCACGAGGGGCACAATGCACAACACTGAACAGCAATTCCTCAAGGCCCTGGACGACAAACTCTGGAAAGCCGCTGACAAGCTCCGTGCCAATCTGGACGCCGCCAACTACAAGCACGTAGTTCTTGGGCTTATCTTTCTCAAGTACGTGTCTGACGCCTTCGAGGAGCGCCAGGAAGAGTTGCTGGAGTTGTTCAAGACCGACAGCGACGACAACATTTATTACCTGCCCCGGGAAGACGTCGACGACGAGGAATACCAGCAGGCGCTAAATGAAGAGCTGGAAGTATTAGATTACTACCGTGAAGCCAACGTGTTCTGGGTACCCAAGCCCGCCCGCTGGAACACCCTCAAAGAAAAAGCCGTGCTCCCCGTAGGCACTGTTCTCTGGCAAGACGATGCTGGCGGTGATGTAAAACTGCGCTCCGTCTCCTGGTTGATCGATAATGCCCTGGAAGACATCGAGAAGAGCAACACAAAGCTCAAAGGCATTCTGAACCGAATCAGCCAGTATCAGCTCGACAACGACAAGCTGCTAGGCTTGGTCAACACCTTCTCCGACACCTCCTTCACCAAGCCAATCTTTGAAGGTGAAAAGCTGGAGCTGCAAAGCAAAGACATCCTCGGCCATGTGTACGAATACTTTCTGGGCCAGTTCGCGCTGGCCGAAGGCAAGCAAGGCGGCCAGTACTACACGCCGAAAAGCATCGTCACCTTAATTGTGGAAATGCTGCAGCCCTATTCCGGTCGCGTGTACGACCCCGCCATGGGCTCAGGCGGTTTCTTTGTTTCCAGTGACAAGTTCATTGAACAACACGCCAGCGAACAGCATTACGACGCAGCCGAACAGAAAAAGCATATTTCAGTCTACGGACAGGAGTCCAACCCCACCACTTGGAAACTGGCCGCCATGAACATGGCCATCCGAGGCATCGACTTCAACTTCGGCAAGAAAAACGCCGACACCTTCCTGGACGACCAGCACCCAGACCTGCGTGCAGATTTTGTGATGGCCAACCCGCCTTTCAACATTAAGGACTGGTGGAACGAATCGCTGGCGGAAGACGCCCGTTGGAAATACGGCACACCGCCCAAGGGCAACGCCAACTTCGGCTGGATGCAACACATGCTGCACCACCTCGCGCCCACCGGCAGCATGGCTCTGCTGCTGTCCAACGGCTCCATGAGTTCCAGCACCAACAACGAGGGCGAAATTCGCAAACGCCTGGTAGAAGAAGACCTGGTGGAATGTATGGTCGCCCTGCCCGGCCAACTGTTCACTAACACCCAGATCCCAGCCTGCATCTGGTTCCTGACCAAAGACAAAGCCAACGGCACGGTACGCAACGAAAAGAAACGCGACCGGCGGCAAGAGTTGCTGTTCATCGACGCCCGCAACCTCGGCTTTATGCGTGACCGAGTACTGCGGGACTTTACTTTTGATGATGTCGCCAAAATCGTCAACACCTTTCACGCTTGGCAGCGCGGCGAAAATTACGAAGATGTAGCCGGCTTCTGCAAATCCGCCAGCCTGGATGAGATCAAAAAGCATGACTTTGTACTGACTCCCGGTCGCTATGTGGGCGCTCAAGAG
>Ga0306864_1000551_pt1 | contig 17081 bp, 16 predicted proteins | sample AntRauTorckE5430_FD_190448 | JGI IMG/M metagenome (GOLD analysis project Ga0306864, IMG submission 190448) | Saline lake microbial communities from Rauer Islands, Antarctica - Metagenome Torckler E5 #430 (v2) (version 2) | ecosystem: Environmental > Aquatic > Non-marine Saline and Alkaline >...
TGAGGTACCTCGTTTGCCTTTGGAAGAGGAAGATTTTGCTAACGAAGAGAAAGAAGAACCATCTCCACCTGAAACCTTTACTATTCGGCATATGAAACAAGGCGCGACCGGAGCGGTCAAAACCTGGCCTGCAGCCGAGGTATTGCTCGACTACCTCGTTCGACGCGGTGGGCTCCGCAACGTTTGTGATAAACTTTCTGCTGATGATGATTCAGGCAATGTCGAGGGCATCTTGGACTTGACCTGCCCACCTTCTGAGAAATTTGAAGCATCCAATTGCTCAATCTCACAGCAGTCACTTCCAAGCTCCAAACCTTACAACATTGTCGAGTTGGGAGGAGGAACTGGTTATCTTAGTGTGGGCTTGTCCCTAGCTCTGAACACCAATGATGGAAGGGCCCCAAATGTCCGAATCATGTGCACCGACAATGACCGTACAACCATCAAGAACATGCGGCATAACATTGCTCGTCAGCCCAAAGACAGGAATTTGAACAAGACAGTGAGGATAGAATCACTAGGATGGGGAACTGATGTTGGGGGAGACAAGTTTGCAAAGTTAGTAGAATTGCAGTTTGGGAAAAAGATGAAAAATGCTCAACTTCCGACAAGTACAAATAATAATGAAGAGGAGCCCAAGGAGGAAGACCCGATCCGACTTCTTTCTCACATAGTAGCATCAGATGTTCATTATGGTGCAACTACACTCGGACCATTATCATCTATTATATCTGCTTTCAAGCTGCGAAATCCTGACATTGCAGTAATACTCTTGCTCAAAGAACGGTCACCGAATGCTGTGGCTCAATTGAAACATGAAATCGAGGCGAAAGTTAGATGCGGCCTCGAGTTTGAACAGCAGTATGAGCTGCTAGAATTTTCAGTTAGTGTGCGCGACATATGCCACAGGGACTTGCCTAATATGAAGATTGTTGAATGCTGAATGCTGAATGCTGAATAAAAGAAAAACTTCTCTATCTTCGTGACGGAAATGGTACTAACTCATTTGATTCAGGTAACGCCAACTTATTGCAAAAGACTTGTTCAAGCTTCAACATTCTTTTTAAATATGACAGATTCAAAATGGCAAGATTGCTGATTCAAAGCCTATCACTGAAACCATAGTCATACTGTACGCAGCGGCTGGGGCCATAGTTATTTGTCGGTGTTTGTATTGCGCCCAAGAGATCATTCCCTGGATGAAAGTAATATGTAGCAAGAGTCACACGGGAATTTGAAAATGCCGTCAGTTGGAAAAGAATTACACTATGGTACTATACTTCTTTTATCACAATAACACAAAGTTTTCTTTCAAGTTGGGATTACATTAATTACAACACATAACCTAAGAAAAGTATGAATAGACACGCCAGGCCAGGTCTTCACCAAGACGCATTCATTACTTTTTTCAAAAATAGTGCCGAATCCTCTCTTATACATATTTTTTGACACGCCAGCAATGCTCCCAATCCCTATGAACATAAGAAGATTACATTCCAACAACAGGGATTGGTGTTCAAGAGAGCGTATTTGATCTAGTGAACTCCTTCTACTAATAGTGCTCATTGTTTTTATCGGCAATGACAACATGCCTCATTAGCTGTCATTCCAAAGTTTTCGTACCGGTCACCAAGGTTCATACATCTTGAACCGTATGCCTCATACCAGGCACAGTCCATTTCGTCACTGTCATACCATCCATGCTCGTCATGGCACTCTTCTTCTACAGTTACAACCGCTTGCTCCACTTGAACTTGTTCCCCTCCACCGCATATGCAGCATGCTGTCGAAGAGGAATGGCCTAGATTCGAATGCTTATGTCCATGATTACAATTCGCTTCACTATTGCCAATGCTATACTGATCGCAATCCTCTCCATCAGAATCGTACCAATCCGGAATATCTGCGCAAACCGTAGTCATCTTGGTGACGACCGGCGTTTCTTTTATTATTCCACTATCTGTCGCTAAAAAAGTGTCATAAAATTTGTTGGGAACAAATCCTGACGATACAACATCAGGGCTACTGATCGGTGGATTTGCAACATTGTTATCGTTGTCTGAAGGAGATTGGCAGTTGAGAGCTGAATCGCCAGAGTGGGCAATGACTATAGTGGCCCTTGGGGTGGCACTCCACTCAATGGCACAATTCTTGATGACGAGGGTTTTACCATACTCCCAAGATTTCGACCATGATTGGTTTGCAGAGAGTCCAGCCACCCATGAACTCTCATCAGATTGTGAGCGTTGTTCCGTTATTAGAATTTGGTTCCTACTTCCAATCACTCCCGAATTCGCACCAGAAGCACCATTGTACATTACGTACAGGTCCTTGTTACCGGTTCCTTCAGCGATAATTCTAATCACGATATCACTCGAGCCAACAGCATATTCATGGCTTGCAGCTATAAGCGTGCCAGTATGAGACGAAGAGGAGACCCTCACAGTCTTATGATGGTCGGAGAACCACCCAAACCACCAAGTCTTGGCTGGATTGAAGCACATTTTAGATCCTGCATCAGTCCATAAAGCTGTGTTTCCCATGTATCCTGTATCATCCGCGTAGCTAATTCCACCCTTTCCGGAATGACGATGCCCAAAGTTATGCCCCAGTTCATGAACTTGCGTGACAGGAAGAGAAGCATATTGGGAGGGGTACCAGGTGACTCTTCCTGGAGTTTGTCCCCATCCAGCTGCATTGTCCCAGTCAAGACAGTCGGGCATGACAACCATGACATAGTCAACATTACTAAGACCGTAGACATTGATGCCAAGATCATTCCAGGCGTCGAGCCAGTGCTTGCTGCATATGTTCCATGGCGCATTGACTTCATATATTCCGTTAGGGTAGGAAGGTGATGGTACGAGGTTTACTCGACCGTTGGAGCATCCACGATAGACCTCTTTCTGTTGTATGTACAGTTGATGAGAAAGATGTATAAAAAGGGTTGAGAAACGGTACATCAATTTACTTGTTGCAATCAAGTCAAGCAATGAGAGACACACATCAGGCAAGCGACAAGTGGTACTGTACTTACTGCATTATTTTCATCGTCAAAGACGTCAGACCACAACTGCCAAGCACTCTGTCGCACAGATCCAGAGTAAGAAGAATCATCACTGACTCTGATGACGACAACCTGTTTCTGTCCGAAACTACTGGTAAACAGTAATTTTCTTTGTTGCTCCGCCTGGTCCAACTCAAAATCCATGTCGTCCATGGTATTTCCAGTAAATTTGATGATATTCCCACTAATCGCAGACCGTGGCACGATAAGTTTCACATGACCCCCTGAAAGATCAGTACCGGAAAAGAATTCGGCTGTGTTTCCATGACATCTATAAATGGTCTCAATCTCAGTATTGATGCTGCTGCAAGTGAGCTGTGGTGGTAAATCTGGTTTGTCTGGTGGTGTGATTCCGGACATCTCAGTGACATAGCATTCGACCAGTTCTTCTTCTTCTGTCACAACTACTACTGTATTGTATAGGTTTTCAGAAATTGGTTTCGTTAGAAATGAAGAAGTGAGAAAGAATAGAATGCATTACATCGTAAAGTGCAGTGCAGTGCAGTGCAGTGCAGCGCATTCATGAATTCATTAGGGATACATATCGAGATCATTCTTGTCAGTTCCTAATTTATATATGTGATCCATTTGAATTTCCTGTATCGATGGGCACTACAAATGTGATAATAATACCAACAGTCAGAAAACCTTACCTTGCCGTTGCTGCTGGACATCATCCTCTGATATCCTTTCTGTGTTCCTCAGTGCTGACACTGGATGAGTCAAACATATCGAGAGCAGGGAGGTAATCGATACAATTGCTGCGGTGATCTTCATGCTTGATTCAATGTAGATGAAGATTTAATATGCAAGGGCCAATGATTCTTGGCTTTAGTTTTTGCTCTACTCGCTAGCTTCCTTGCTGGTGGATGGTGGAGTAGTGCAAACCGGAGAAAGTTATCCGTCACAAAGCTGTTGCAGTTGTGCCGAAAGACGCGCTCACACGACTTGTAAATATTCCTAAATATTCATAACAGGAATTGATTTGTCGTACTATTTCGGTCTGTTTTGTGAGAATAAGGCCTTTAATTGGTTTATTAGCTTATTCATAACAAGATTCTTCATTTCAAATAATAGATGAACCGCCAACGGAAACATATTTATTCAAATCATCTTCCAGGTCAGTCCAGTTTCGGAAAGCAGTGGTACTTTTATAGCTTTCTACTTCAACCTATGTAGCTAAGTAGTAAGTAGTACATGTGCGCAGTTGCTGTTGTACTTATTACCTCTTTTATTACTCATCTTTCGTCTTTTAGTACTCTAGTTAGCTATAGTAGCTTTGTAGTCAGTAAGTGTGAATGAACTTTCAACTTTCTTGTACCAGTCGCCAGATGCAATTGTTACCTAGTTGAAGTAAGGGGTAAATAACTACGAAAAGGAAAGGACGAACGAATCAAATCAAGTAGTGTGGGAAAGAAAAAGTTTACTTGTCTGGATTGCGACAATCATGCAATCATCTCACTTTTGCCGAGGGAGAAGGTACCTGTTAGCTGTTATGTAGGTAAGTAGGTACTATTCATAGTTTTATCACCACCATCACTAGACGAGGATGGTGCACCAGCCGGCAGGTCGTTTGGTTGCTTCTGGAATTGCAACAGTAGTAAGTAGTGGGAAAGAAACTGCACAATTGCATCTTTGAGCGTCAAATGAAAATATCACATCATCTTCAACTCAGAACAACCACCTAGTTTTGTACAGTAGGTACTACTGTTGTACGCTCTAATTTTCGAGGCCCAAGGCCACAAAAATACAAATAAAATCGCGGTTTGAAGCGGGCCCATTAGCAGACTATTAGCTGTTGGTAAGTGAAATATATAGATCCATGTTGATCATATCTGATAACACTTCCATGTTGCGTCTAATCTAGCGTTGGTTTTATTAGATGCTTTATTAATGTATTCAGAAAATATCAGCTGCCCAATGAAGCACGAAAGGTAGCAGCTCTATACCTATCATCACTTTTCATTTCGTCAATTGAGTGACCATATGCACGAGTAGTTTTTGCATGGTCATCTTTCGTTACAAAACCACTCTTGTATCCCTCCTGAACCTCCTTTATAGATAAATCACAGCCGTCATTGGCTGAAATCATCCAGTGTTTATATGCACGATCCATGTTGCCTGCATTATACTCATCACACCCAAGATCATACCTTGCATCTACATTCCCAGCCATAGCAGCAAGTTGTCCATGATATGTTGCTTTTCTTGTATCTCTTTCTACGATATCCCCTTCTCGATAACAAGCACTAAGTGCATAGCGTGCAGGATGGTTTCCAAGTTTTGCTGATTTATGATATAGCTCCAATGCCTTAGCATTGTCTTGTCGCAAACCCATCTTCCCAAATTGATAATAAGTCCCTAGCCTAACCATCGCCCATGCATCATTGGCTTCTAAGCGTTTCTTCACTCTTTCAATCTGCACCTCATCTGATGAAGGTGCTTCAGTTCGACAGAAGACACATTTGAATCTTTCTGTATATGCTGCAGCAACCACGTTTGCATAAACACAACCGAAACACAGCATATTACCGCAGCATGACTGGTACCTGTTTTTATCTCCTTCGATTGGAAGTCGTAGATAGCAGATAGGGCAATCTTCATTTGGCGGAGGCTGCTTGAACAGTTTCTTATCAAACAATTCAGCAAGACGTTTTTTACATGCCTTCTTGTGGGCTGGCCTATGCGCAACCTGGCACGTTCTATTGCAATATTTTACAAGATTGCATCCAGTGCAAGCCTTGAGGCTACCACCGCCATCATCACTATCACCGCACGCAGCACAGTGATGTTTACTGTCGTCTGCATTTTTCGTGGTGATGGTGCTCATGATTTGTTGTTGTTAGTTGTTGGGAATTCAGGGGGCTCTAAGATATTTTTTTACATGATTTTGATTGTTGTATGTTGGATAATGGATAAGGTTTTAGATGTTTGGACTGGTTTGGATGATAATGATGGATGATAATGATGGATGATGATGATGATGATGTTGTACGACTAGTTTGGATGATGATGATGATGATTCTTCTTCTTCTTCTTGTTTTGTTTTGTTGTCTTTCGTTTTTTGTTGTTGTCTGTTGTCTGTTGTCTCACCAGTATTAATGTTGTATTATAGTCAATTAAAAAGCCTTTACTCGAAACTTCAAGGAAAGGTGGACGACATAAATAACAGAGTTCCTCTGCTCCACTCTACCATACTCGACGGCAATCGCACCTTCACGCTTACGAATCAATCATATAAATCATATCATGATAGAAGTAGTCCTAAATGATCGTCTAGGGAAAAAAGTACGGGTGAAATGCAATGAAGATGATACCATTGGTGATCTCAAGAAACTTGCTGCAGCACAGCTAGGAACAAGACCGGAGAAGTTACAGATAAAGAAATGGTATACAATTTACAAGGACCACATTACTCTGGAGGACTATGAAATTCATGATGGTATGGGTCTTGAGTTGTAAGTGCTATATTATTGTTTCACATCTTTCTTCATGCTGGTTGTTTGCAGAAACACATATCTGTTCATCTTTGTCTAGCGTGTGAATTCGTCGCCTTCGCAGCTTTGACGTTCTTGTTCAATGCACGAGACTAAAACTGGTTTGTACATCTCCTTCTATTACAGATATTATCAATAGTGGATCGCTTCGTTCAGTTATTTATCTTTGGTGTATACGTGTTCAGAATGATTTTTGATATGCAGAGAAGACAGTTTCCTACTGCTAGGATTCAGAGTCAGTAAACTCAGAGCTTGCAGTCTACCATACTAGTTGTTGTTCTCTGAACTTACCGCAGAGAGAATCAGCTGAACCCAATGGCATCTTCACATCAATGGCAATATATGATACAATACAGGCTAGGAAGTACAGAGACTCGTCGGAAAATGTAACTGATAGAATTATCTATTATCTTCAATGCGCAAATGTAACTGATAGCATTATCTATTATCTTTATTCAAATTTCAATGATATGGGTCACTAGCCAGAACAGTCTCTTCAATCCCTCATACTGCGTTCTTCCGATTCCTCAAAATCAATCGTTTCATCCCGCCCATTTTCTTCGGTTTCATACTCTTTCTCCTGATGGATATTTCTAATGGACGATCCGAATCTTGATCCTCCTCGTCTACTATTGAACCAATGACTCCACCTGGATTCAAAACTTTCGCAAATGCACGCCCCTCACCTGCCGACATGCAATGCTTCATTTCAATACTGCACCATTCCAAATCACCTGATGCAATCTTCTTTTCCAAGAGTTTTAATTGTCTCTGATGGATCTTCATTAATGCCTGTTCCGCTTTACCGGGAGATATTGGTAATTTGCCTTTTTTAGTAGAGACAGGTGATATAGCATGTTTCGCTTTTTGAATTCTGGATTCCTTGCTCCGGTAGCTGTACAAACTCCTTGTATCCTGCATGTCGTGCTGGACCCTCATCCGTTCTAATTTACGTTTGAGGGTGAGATCCAGTGCTTGTGTAGCCTTTTCACTCCACGAAGTTACCAAACTTGTCATGGTCGACAGGGTCTTGGAACGAATTTGTCTTTCCCAGTTGCATGACTTGAGCATAAAGACTTGCACAGACACTGACAACTTGGTTGTGTATAGCATGGAAGGGTTGGACTTCTTATCGTGCTTCGTTGACTCAATGACCCATCTCTCTAGAATGAAGAAACGATCCGAATATGGAATATCAAAGAGTTCCGTCTTACTCTCCATAATGACAAGACGCGTAGAGAATTTGGTGACCTGTTGAGTTTTTTTGGCAGATGCATAGGCAGGTCCAAAGTAACTCTTGGCCAAAGTTTTAAACCTGAGTACTCTCTCATTCCGAGAACAAGTCGGAAAATGAGATTTACACTGTGCCGCCTTGACATTGGGATGGAACGAACAAGGATTCGCATTGGATTTTTTCCATTTTCCATATTGGATGTCAACATCTCCCGTTGTGTGCTGAAACTCCTTGTACGAATACGGGGCATCGTCCGAGAAAAATACATGAAAGAATTCAAGAGCATTCAAACCCGGAAACTCCGCAGACACAACATCTGTATCGAGCTGTGGAAAGTGCGAGACTATCGCTGCATCCAATGAAGTCACATGCCTCTTGTGGATGTGAGCAAGAGGTGTCATCAGCGGTGATGTCAGTATTGGAAGGGGACTCAAAGAATTGAAACGATTGCTGTCTTTGCTAGGAGACGAAATATCTATTGGCGTGGACTGATTCATGTCACCAATCCCATGATTATCGCTTTCGTCTTCCTCCCCCGACTGGAATTGTTCCACTTCCGAATCTGCCCAAAACATGTTCTTAAATTGTCCATCGCTGAAGAATTCGTAGCCCTTTTCAACAGCGTGGACGACTCCCACAGCCCAGACGGCAGTTGCCGCGCCAGTAACAAATAATATTGGATGAATGACAACTGCCGCGGCCATGACGGAAATAAACCCTAACGATAGCGATTCCGTCGAGTGCGATGTCACCGTTTCCATCCAGTTAATTTTGGCAAAGTCAGTCATTAGAAAATAAGTTTCTTGCGGTGGTTCTTCCATCATGGCAGCAATTGAATGATCAGCAATATTGGAAGAGACATTTGTATGACATGGCGTTACAGTATCGTCACTGTATGATGACCCAAGGGGCATAACTTGCGGCATTGCACCGACTTGATCTCGCGATGTATCAATCTTCAGTGCTGATCTCTTTGATTTGGGAGTAATGACTACATTTTGATGATCAGCAGGATGGTTTTCATTAGACGCATTCTTTTTAGCATCTTTTGCATGTTGGAGACTCTGAAATTTCATGCGAAATAACCGCATTTTGACAAAGCTCTTGGTCAAGGAGGTCCTTCGTTTAGGAATTTGAGTCTTCTCGTGAGGTGGAGTGGAGACCGATAGTTCAATGGATTCAGTAGCGTGGAGAAGGGTTGTACCTGTCCTGGAGTCTTTCTCCTTCTGTTCCACCAGCATGATGGTAGGAGAATTAGCGAGGCTGCTAGCAGATGGTTTCTAGAGATTCAGAATGTTCTTCTTTACTTATGCTTCTTTTAAGGAAGGCTAACAGAGAGGAAATCAAAAATCTTCCAAGTGACTTAATGCGAGATATAGACAGTGACAGTTCAATAGCACAAAATAATAGTTGTCAGGTACTTATGGAGCATCGAGTATCGAGTATTATGGAGTATCGAGTATCTATTGGTAGTCTTCGAATATTCAATAATAATGTCTGGTTTGTAAAAACTGGATTCTTTCAATGACAATTTGACTCTATCCCGCAAGACTCAGAAATTTCAGTCACCTACCGGCTGTAATAAGTCGTGAACAATTTTGAAAAGAATAACAGAAATCAGTCGGTTCTTCTGTCCTATTTTCAAAATAGTACCATTTTGTCGGTGTGCTAGAGGTTTGTGAGCCCCCCTTTTCGTGACGTTTCTAGTTGAACTTGGATGGCTCTCCAATGTCCACCCCTCCTCCGACGACGTTGTTGATGGATCGCTGATGGATGGATGAAAAATGAATGCAGATCAAGCGAAATCCGCGCAAATACAACAAGAGTTCGACACGCGCCAATCGCCAATCAATCATCAATCATCTGCATCTGCATCTCGTTAAATAAGGTCTTTGACACTTAATTTGAATTGATCTGGTATCATGAAGATATCTACATTTGCAATCTCATGTGTGACTCTGACCGCGTCCGTGTCTGCATTCACAACATCTCCCTTGTTCCTTTCAAGAGGTGTTGCACCTATCCAACATGCTGCCCTTCGCATGACTGCTGATGATGAAGCCAAATCCAGCCCCGTTAACGATTTCAAGGAGAAACAAAGTCGCACGCGTACTGATGATAATTATAAGGTGAGCTTACTTTGACCGTATGGTATCCTTGGTTTGTGCCTACTCTCATAAAAGAGATGAACTTAGATTATTGACATTGACATCTTTTTGTTATTGTTGCAGGACACTATTGACGTGACAATGAAATTCGGAGGATCATCCCTTGCTGATGCTGATAGAATTGATCATGTGACTGCTCTCATCAAAGACCAGATAGCAGCAGGATATCGTCCCCGTGCAGTCATTTGTTCTGCCATGGGAAAATCCACAAATTCTCTCCTTGCTGCTGGAGACTTTGCCCTTGAAGGCCGCGTCAACATTGATGCTCTTCGCACCCTTCATCAAAGCGCTCTTGATGAATTTGATCTCAATGATAATGTTCGCAGAGAAATTAAAGAATTATTGGATGAATGCGAAGATCTGCTCAATGGCGTTAGGTTGATTCAGGAGTTGAGTCCGAAGTCCTTGGATCAGCTTGTTTCGTTTGGGGAAAGATGTTCAGTTAGGATTGTAGCTGCGAGATTGAATCAGATTGGTGTACCAGCGCAAGCATTTGATTCTTGGGAGGTAGGCATATTGACTGATTCTAACTTTGGAGATGCAAAATTGTTACCATCGAGTGAGGAAGCTATAAGAAATGCCTTCCAGAAAAGGCTCGATCCCAATGTTGTAGCCGTTGTCACTGGTTTCATTGGAAAGGATCCTAATGGAAAGATTACTACTTTAGGACGTGGAGGAAGTGATTTGAGTGCTACTGCGATTGGTGCAGCATGCAAATTGGACGAGATCCAGGTTTGGAAGGATGTGGACGGTATTTTGACTGCAGATCCTCGCTTGGTTGAGAATGCTGTACCCGTAGATTATGTTACGTACGACGAAGCAGCTGAGTTGGCATACTTTGGAGCTCAGGTTTTGCATCCCATTGCGATGCAACCTGCTAGAAAATATGACGTCCCTGTTCGTGTGAAGAATTCGTATAATCCTAGCGCGAAAGGAACTCTCATTGGAAAAAGAGAAGGAGGTCCTGCTCCTCTCTTGGTGAGTGTCTTTTTACACCAGCCTGAAATGAATGAAGAATTTGTTCATATTGTTCACTAATCTTGCCATCGCACTATCATCGTAGGTCACTGCAATTACATGCAAGCGCGGGATCCAGCTACTGGATATTGAATCAACGCAGATGCTTGGAGCCTATGGATTCCTTGCCCAGGTTTTTAGAGATCTTGAACACAATAAGCTTTCGGTAGATGTACTTGCTTCTTCTGAAGTTTCCATTTCTCTCACCCTCGATAAGAAGCAGGATGATGATAACATCGAGAATGCGGTCAAGGATTTATCAGAATACGCTACCGTAACAGTGAAGGAGGACCGTGCAATTCTTACTCTTATTTCTGATGTTGAAAGGTCATCAGAAGTTTTGGCTACTGCGTTTCGTGTATTCGATACTTGCGGTGTGAAGGTTGAGATGATGAGCCAGGGAGCTTCCAAGGTGAACATTAGTTTTGTTATCAAGAACGAGCAGATCGATGAAGCAATCACAAACCTCCACAAATGCTACTTTGAAGATTCCTGCATTGTTTAAAATAGATTGTGGGGAAACTGGATTACAGTCATAGAGCACATAAATGAAGTAGCAATCTAGAAGCTATGATAAAATCCATTACATACATTCAGAAATTAATCAGCTTAATGTGCAATTATTTGGTGAGGGGGTGGACAACAGTGTAATTTGCTGGGAAAGTTGTAGTGCGAAGAATGTTACCATTCACCGTCGAAAGCGTCTACAAGGCTCGACAGAGATACTTTTTCGAATATTCAATGCTCGACTTTGGCATCAGATGAAACCATAAAAGGTTATTGATCCATTTGAATGTCATGTGCAACAAGCAACACGCATACTTTCGTTTGTACTGTTGTGCATTGTGCAGTGTTCAGGCGCTCAGGCTACCACTACTACTGCGGTTGGTAAAAAAAATCAAAAGAAGTGCACCCATGGCGGGGATCGAACCCGCGACCACGCGGTTAAAAGCCGGGCGCTCTGCCGACTGAGCTACATGGACTCTTTGTACGAAGCCATTATTATCAATATATCAAATCATATTATTGACCTATTTATCGTACTTTGGATAATTAATAACAGCAATGATGAAAGAAGGTCCATTCCAAGCTCTCAAGTGATTTTGATTGTGAAGGAATTGGTTCGTTTTATGCTGCATTTGCAATATACGCGACTACGTGTTTTCCTTTGTATGTTACTTTCAACTCGACATGGTAAAAATAGGAGGATGATTATCTTTTTACTGTTCAGTATACAATACCTCATTCATATTTGTTACTATGTTGTACCTAGGTAAAGCAATTTCTTATAATCCATTTTCAGTCTTATTCTCTCCTTTCCTTACAACACCTCCAGTAATGTACAATTGAAATTTAGCACAAATACGTATCGTATAAGAGGTGATGGATTTGTAATATCAAACTACTTGAACTTAGCACTCTTCAAGACTGTCTTTACGTCTTGGTCCCAAAACTCTCTATAGCTAGTAATCAATCCAGTCTTTTCATCTCGCTCTAACACCACCTTTCCGCTGAGGTTCACGACTGGCTTAAAAGGAACATTGAACATCAGATCCTCTTCAAATTTGAAGACCACCTCCTTATCATTTGCTTTCACACCATCCACCAATGATACTCTTGAACCTGGTGGTCCAACAAAAAGTTTGGAAGTTCCTTTGATCCATTGATCTATTCCATAGGTATCGATCTCGTCTCTGAAGGTTGCTTTCTCGTCATAGATGGATCTCGTCAGCTTACCATTTGCAAGAAATGAATTCTCGACCATGTCTCTCTCTACGATTGCTGCGATTTCGCTTGGGGATAAATTCAATTGTTTGTCGCTCGCGATAGAACTTCGTGGTAGGATGGTTGTTGCAACTGCTGATGAAATGATTGTCTTGAGAAATTGAGAACGCGAAGATGGAACTATTGATGGTGAATAGGCAGAAGAAAGGTGTAGAACAGAAACTGCAACGGCACAGAATATCGATAGCTGGAGCATGGTAGAAAAGAATGTTCTTCTGCGTGAAATGTTTATTCTATCGTTTGTGCAATGGTCGAAAAGAAGATCTGATGATGTGTTCTGTTTATCTTTAGGTATCTATTGACTATTGACTGTTGACTGTTGACTGTAAGTAATGGAGAATGACGACGACGAACGACGAGCGACGAGCCCGTCGGGCGTCGGGAAAGATTTTCGTTCTTTGTATTTGTCATACTCAACTATCGATATTATATGTCAAGAGGGTTAGGTTAAAGACCCTAAGACCCTCATTCTTCGCACGCCAATCCGCAATCCAATAATTGTTGACTTTTTTGACTGACATAAAATAGATTGAAGAAACCTATTCTATAATTCATCATTTTGAAAGTGTGACCAATGGCAGGTGGACTGTGCAGCAGTTCTAATTCTCGTCCTTTGTCGAAGAACCGGCGAGCTATCATATCCATCCCGCAATTGATTTGTCTTGCTGTATTGGCAACAAGATGTGAAGGGCAACAACACAAATATGGACATGGTATTTCTGGAGGTGCAGCTTCTTTCGTCCCTTTGACCAAGGGTCACATAAAGTCATGCAGCAAATCATCCAATGGTAAGCGGATATGTAGCTCAAATCCTCATCTCCTTCATGCTGAAGAGTGTGGGACAAAATGGTCTCCGAGATCCCGCTATTGGGTGAAAGATGAATTGTTCCAACAAGAAGAAATAATCCAACTGGGTGTAGAATTAGAAGCATCATCATTGAATGAAAGCGGAGCAGACTCTGATCATGATAACATGGACTCATCTTCGCCAGTTGTGACAACCATCCACCGCAACAAAGTAGGAAATGCCATTGCTGTGGAAGTGGCATCCGCTATATCTTACCATCAAATGGAGCAAATGCGCACTCTTTCATATTGTGTAAAGAAACAATCAAAGTCGGCCATGGTGGAACTTGGTGAACATTTCGAAAATAGAAGCTTCGGGGACGGGAAAGGGGGTAATGATTGTACATATCTTGCTCCGCTATTGCAAGCATTTTGTCCTGATGTCGCTGCCCAGGTGGTGGAAATTGCCACTCTCGCATGGAGCGCTGCGTCGTGGGACAAGCAGCCCCAAGATCAAAATCAATCTGAAACATGCCATCCCGATCCCATGTCTTTGGGAATCCGCACGTCTGAACATCTATCATACAAAGGATGGCGGAGTCTCGAGGCTCACAAGGATATCGGATCCATCTACACAATCATGATCTCCGTCAAAGATCCAACAAAATATGATGGTGGTGAATTCTTCCTCCATAATTCTATATTTGACAGCACGGATGTGAAGCTCGAGCAGTTCTCGGCAATTGTCTTTCTGAGTAATACCATCCATGGAGTGAGGCCCATTACATCAGGACATCGAGAATCATTTGTCACCGAACTGTGGACGGAAGATGATTCGCCTATCGGAATGTGTCGTCCCACAGAGGAGCAGTGGGAGAAATTTATGTTACCGACCGTTGGTAGCGGATGAAGACATCACGCTCTTGAATACATATTATGAGATTGAGAAACATGAACGTTCTTTGGTATCTTCAAAGTGCTGTTACGCTTTATCGTTAAAGATACGATTACGCTATGTGCATGGCTAATTGTAGTAGTGTTAATAAAGATAAATTACGAATGACATGCTGTTTGCCCAAGAGATTGAGTGAGGTTGCCCCGTTCATCAAAATAATCATTTACACTTTCGTCCAAAGACATTGCTATTTTCACATCTTATCCACCACCCTTGATCATCTACGTGATGTCACATTCCACTTCAAATTAGTCTCCCCCACCTTTCACAGATAAAGGTGTAGTTCTTCCATTCCTTGTGCACTCATATGCTGCAGATTCAGTTTATTCTAGGAGCGTCAAGTGCATTGAACATGCAGTGTAATGTCTTTTTCATTGTTAAATTTGCGAAGGGAATATTTTGGATTGACCCCCCCCTTTATTCGACACTTCTACTTTCTGAAACAGTCCCATGATAACATGTGAGTTTGTCCAATGCATTGTTCACAGTAGTTCACACCCATGATTGGTGCGCAAAACGTCTGTGTTGTTACTTGGTGCTTTGACGTTAAGATAGGGTTATTTTTATCCTCTGAAATTATACAGAAATACGCACATTCCACCTGTCAATGTCAAAACTACAATCAACACCTGATCACCACACAAGAAGCTGGAAGCTGGACGAAACCAGCACGGTTAGAAACCTCATGACTTACCATAATATTGATACGATCACTAATTACTTGCTAATCTAATAAGACAGTCGATCAAAGAAATTCAAAATGGCCAAGAACAGATCCAAAACTGAAAAACCTCCTGCCATAGATAAGCTTCTGAAACCTGCCATCGGGGTAGTTCTGGCATTTGTTGCATACTACTTTATGAAGGGGATCAACGCTGATGTGAGTTCGAAGTTCCAATTTCCAATTTCCTCTCTAGAGATAATTTATCCAAAGATCAAGACTTTGCTCACCTTTCTTTCCGACCGAATAGATTCCTAGAATTGATGTAACAGACGAACTCGCTCTTCGTGAAGTTTTCTTTGGAGAAGGCGAAGGAAAAAATCATGTGGTGCTCTGTCACACACTTCCTGCTGAAGGATCGGGAAAGAAAGCACTGCCCGTCTCCTCAGTCTTTCAGGACTCCATGGATGAGTTCCATTCAAATAATAACATGATTGCTCAATTTTCATTGATGGATTGCGCACATATTCTTCCCTCAGGAAAGACAATCCATGAGAAATTCAAGTTGAACCTCAAAAAGCGTCCGACCATCTTTGTTTCTGGAAAGGTAGGGCCGCCAAAGCAAGTATCTGAGAAGCACTTGAAAACTGGTCATATGCTCACAAAGCTACTGAAGGGAATGCTTGAGCCGCATGCTGCAAAGATTGCATCTGCCAGCGACTTTAAGACAAAGTGTCTCAATAAGAATATTTGTGCTTTGTTGCTAAAGGGTGGATCTCCTCCGCAGGCACTCAAGGACGCGGTGAAGAATTTATTGAGTTCCTACGAGGACGTTCAATTTGCAAGTGTAGATTCTCAAACTATGCTTTTACCCGGATTAGAAGAGCATCTTCCAGAATACGAAACAGGCCATCATCGCTTTGTTGTTTTCAAGAAAGTGAGCGGAGGGCTTGATGCCAAAGATGGAAGATTGATTACTAGCATTGCTCCATTGAATGAATCAATATCTTTCAATAACATGAGCACTTTGATTAACAACGTCCAGAACGGATCAACAAAACCAAAGAAGCTGAGTAGTATCCCGCAATTTAAGACTAGATCCAAAAAGCTAGAGGAAGCGGAGAAAGCCAAGAGAGAGCGCGCAAACAAGAAGAAGGAAGCACCTAAGCAAAACCCTAGCACTGGTAGCACTGATAATGATGGAAGTAAGGAAGGGAGAAAGGCAGAACGAGAAAAGAGACGTGCGGAGCATAGGTCAAATAATCCCGACTACAAAGAAATGACACCAGAGCAAAAAGCTGAGATGGAGAGAAAGAGAAGGGCAAGAATGGAACAGGAATCACAGAAGTGGAATATTGATGGGGAGGAAGAAGGCGAAGCTGCTGATGATGACTATGATGGGTTCGAAGATGAAGAAGACGAGGACATCATCGAGGACCTCGATGGTGAGGATGAAGATGTTCTCGATCTCGATTAAAGTAAATCATATTCCAAACTTATTTTCTTTTGCAGCCATGTTTCAACCCATGTTTCAACGCTTCTCACTGGGGATTCTGTATTTTTGAGAATCTATTCCACTGCAAAACGAAACCTCTATGCACATAAAAATGGTAAAATGGAGGGAAGAATCTTTCTCCCTTCATAATTTGCCTGATCCTCACGAATGAGATTTAATTTTCCATTTACGTGTAGAGTTGTTTGCCTCCTACAATTACATACCACAGCCAGCAATTGGCCGACAGCACGTCATCTAAATTCTGCCTCTCGAAACCAGGGGACCTCAAGTATTCTCGTTTACATCTCTTGCGTTGGAATCATTGATGGTAAATCTCCAGGGGCATGTTCGGGATTTGCTATTGATGACAACTTAAAGAGATCATTGGCAGCATCTAATTTCGCATAGAAGTAATT
>Ga0306864_1000552_pt1 | contig 17054 bp, 11 predicted proteins | sample AntRauTorckE5430_FD_190448 | JGI IMG/M metagenome (GOLD analysis project Ga0306864, IMG submission 190448) | Saline lake microbial communities from Rauer Islands, Antarctica - Metagenome Torckler E5 #430 (v2) (version 2) | ecosystem: Environmental > Aquatic > Non-marine Saline and Alkaline >...
CTATTGATGTAACGACCATGTTTGTTGGCCGTTTGGCGATCTTTGGTGAAATAGCCGTTGCTGCAAGATGTCTGTGCGGTTATCCCTGTTGGATGAGTTATTTGGCTATATGACTCAAGCAATAATATCATTTGCCTACAGTTACCTATTCAAAAATGTGACTTATTTTAAATGATGATTCAGCTCTTAAACATCCTGTCGTTAATAACAATGGCGTTGAATGCAGAAGCATTTTCAATAGTAATTGGAGTTAACCCTGCGCTCCAAAAAAGGTTCATTCTCTCTTCCAAAACTCCAACACTAATTCCAGGTGACGTGCATAGAGCATCCCAGATTCAAGTAGGAATCGGAGGAAAGGGACAAGACGTTTCGGTTACTTTAGGCTGCTTATCAGCTGACAAATCTTATGTTTTTCTTGCTCAATTTCTAGGCAAAGGTTCTGCAGGTGACCTTGCGCTTTCTAAGTTGAAAGAGGCTCTCCATGAAGTAGATGACTCTAACGGAAGTTCATCATTAGAAGCCCTCACTATTCGGACAGTCGCAAGTCTTCGAACATGCACAACTATAGTGGCAGAAGATTCAGCTACAGAACTAGTCGAACCAAGTGGGAAGATTTCTCCAGGCGAAATACAGACGCTAATGGATAAAATTGACAACGTTACGTTCGAACGGAGATTACGAGGTTTATGTATCATGGGAAGTATGCCACCTGGATGCCCACAAAATCTATATGGTCACATTTTTGCAAAGATTGCAATCCAACACCCCCAAACTATCACTGTTATTGACACAGTCGTTGGTCTTGAGCCTCTATTTCAACACATGAGAACCAACAATGATATTACAGAGGGGAACCGAATGCTCAAGGTTAATTTTGCTGAGCTATGTCGGCTTGCAAACGTTCGTGTAAAATCTGAAACTGCAGAGGCTTCTCAAGGTCAAATCAAGGACGCCATAACCGCTTTTCTAGCAACATTTACTGATGCACGACCGGCCTTGGATTACATAGCCATCACAAATGGATGTCACCCTGCACATTTAGCATGCATTCAATGTGAGTCAAAAGGGAAAGCTATTTATGATTTATTTCGACTCTCTATGCCTTCTTTGTCCATTCTTCAACTGGACATCCAATCAAAAACTTTCCCGATCGGAGCTGGAGACTCTGTCACAGCGGGAACTCTTGCTGCTTGGGAATGCCTTTGTATCAATGACTGTACTGAACGGTTAAGTAGCGATGTCCAGAACGCGCTGAAGCAAAAGCTTGATAGCCCTTGTGGAAATATTGCTGCGGTATCATTTGCATTTGGAATTGCATGTGGATCAGCCAGTTGCGCCCAAGAGGAAAATTCTGTGCTTGTTGTCAATGATGCCTTGACACTGTTTGGATATGTTGACATTAAAAAACTTTCCCATTGATCACAAACTACTTTATTTATAATAGTATTCAGTAATATTTCTATAGTTGCATTATCCATTTATTGACGACCGCCAATTCTTTGTCTCTTGGAAATAACTTCACGCCAATTATCTGATTCATAGACCTCATCTTCTGGATCACTAGCAAACCCACCTGTCATCTCTTCGTCGCCAAGCAAGTCAAGCCAATCGAGATTGTGAGGTCTTCCAGCGGCACGTGGATCAGGTACCTTGTAGTCTTCATCCGTAACTTTTGTCTTAGTATCTTCGGATTTCTTTCCTAACCCAAACAGATTGTTCGCCTCCTATAAAATGTGCATTGAAATATGAGTGTTGTGCATTATAAGAATACCGAGGGACAAATCAAGGTGCACTTACATTCGAAAGCTGGTCCAAAAGATTTCCAGTGGGTCCAATTCCACCCTGTTGGATCTCCTTTGCATTGTCCAAGAAGCGAACTAAACTCTGTCTATCATGGTTGAATGTATATGTTTGGAAAAATCCAGGACTTGTCGCATCTAAATTATTCAAGTAGGGGATGTAGGGGTCTCTTGCATCCTCAGTTCCGACCGAAACAGCTTCGCACAATCTCCCAACTACATTCTTGATATCACCATACGGATCAATCTGCATATTGGACAACTGTACTTCCAAACGACGCAGACCTTCACGAACACCATCGGGTGTTACTCCTTCAGCAGGACAAAAATCCTCAATCAAGAACTTTCTCAGTGCAGTACCACCCTTAATAAACGAGGCATCTTCCACAAATCTTACCTCCGGAGGCAAGTCATTGTACAGTTCCGGCGTGCTAACAAACTGTGCAGTCATGTTTTGTGCCATGAGCGTAATGCGTACAACCTCGTCGAAACGGAAAATGATAGGGGGATCGGGAAGAAATCTCTTGGGGTCACCGATCATTAAGACTTCGATGAAGTTGGTACGAGTTTCTTCAGTGTTTTCAAAGTACTCCGCATCACGGACCTTCTTTTCCCAGTGAGCGACCATTCCTTTCAACACAAGATAATTCGCGGTACGTTGATATAATTCTCCGTTGCAAAAAGACATGAGATCAAGATTACCAAAATTTGGTCCCACATTTCCTTCTGCATCCATCAACATCTGACGGAATGGCGCAGATAAACTCTCATTGATAATCATGTAGTGCTTCCAAAGTCTCCTCAACTCCAAAGCCTCTTCTTTGTTTGCTTGACTTTGAGCTCTAAGCTTGAGTCTTCCCAAGGTTTTTGTCATACGAGGTCCAAGCATATCTCTGTTTGCCAATACGAAATCAACAGCTTCTTCATTTGGTTTTGTAGGATATCCCATCGTCTCTTCACCCGTTTCTTCATCCTTGATAGGAGCGAGGCACAACTGACGCAATTTGTCGACTATTTCAGGTACTTCGACAGTGTTCTTATCCAAGCGGTGTTTCTCACGAACCTCAGGTGGTACTCCAGGGAACATCTGAGCTAAACGGTAAATTGGTCCAAGATCAGACAATTTCACAGCCTTACGAGTGGCTACATCCATTACAAATTGTCCTTGCTGAATCCTTTCGATTCCAGTAGCTTCGTCCAATACGATAGTTGACACAGGGGGGCGGACATCTCCTTGTACATCTGTAACAGAGGCTGCAGAAACAAAATCTTCTTGTTTTGGCTTGTCCTCATCGGATTTCTCATCATCGTCATCAGGGTCGTAGAATGAACCAGGGCGAGAATTTCCTTGAGCTTGAGATTTCTTCTCCATACGGCGGGCTTTGCGATTCATACCAAACAAAGAGGTAGATTTGATGCTCCTGGCTGTGCTGATGGATGGGCATGTGAACGCAGACACTGGCACACCTACCAGTAATGTGCTGATAGAAGCGTATGCTAGGACTGTCACCTTCATAACGTATTAGTATGTGCAACAGGTATTTTAGAAGAGAATTATATATTGAAGTTTTGGGCTTCTTGTGCTGGTAGGTAGTATCGATACTGACTGTCTTGATGGGGGGAACAGATAGAGTGGTCGGTGGAGCGCAGAGCGCGGTTGATTGCTGTTGCTGTCTTGTGCGTCACAAAACAGATCTCCTCACTTCAACAGGGGTGGTGGAAAGCGATCTTTGTTGGCTTGGTATTTGAATGAGCTGAAATTGTTTGATGAAATAATGAAGTCATTGGCATTTGGCATAGATGATGATGATGATGATTCATTATATACGGCTGAAATACATGGTTGAATAATCTGTTACATAATGGAGTACACAGCATCTAAGTTTTACAGGTGTAGTTATTTCATTATTGATGTGGTAGATTTAAAATCTCTTTACGCATCTTTTGTTGACTCTACACGCAATTCAGGAGAAGGAGTCATTCCCTCGACTAATGGTTTGTATAATTGTCCCATGAAACCAGGGTCCAAAAACTTGTACATGGGATCTCTCTGACTTGCCTCCTTCAACAAATCTAAATGCTTTCCTACAGGGTTCATAGTATTGGCGCAAATTGCTCCTGATGCTGCTGCAGACGGAGTCCCAATTCCAGGGAAACAAGAATCTCCACATCTTAGCAAACCGTCGACGGGAGTCTTCAAGTTGGGGAATGGGAAGGGCAGTACAGAACTCAGCATACCAGACTGAGGAGCTCCAGTTCCAGCAGCCCATGCCATACCGTATGTTCCACGATCACGACGAAGGAATGCTTCGTGTGCAAGAGGAGATCCAATGATCGAAAATTCTACGCGGTCACGAACATCAGGGATGCATTTCTCAACAGCCTCCCAAAGACATTCTGCGCGGCTCTCTTTGTAAGCTTCATATTCATCACTTCCAGGCTTGAGCTTCTCCCATGGCTCATAAGGCTCTCCACCAGATGAATATACGTGAATAACATGCTTGCCCTCAGGACAGAGGGAATCATCGAGAAGACTGGGGATGAAGAAACTACACAGATTTTGAGAATCTTGCATGGAACGATTCCAATCCTGAATAACCAAATGTGCAGGGTCCTGAATGTGCGATAAATCCAAATCCTTTGCGTCAATTGCAATGAAAAGGTGCATGATGGCACCATGACGGGGAAGCTTTCCAAGCTGATCCCTCCACTCTGCAACCTCAGCAGGAAGTTCCTGCTCAGTTCCTGTTAATTAAAGTAGAGAAAAAATGAGTCTCGGAATTCCATAATACTTAATCTTTGACACATTTGCAATGCAATGGAACATAACTTACCAAGCATCTTCACAGTGTCGAAAGGAGTAGCATTACTGACTACTGCCTTCCTAGCTTTAATAATTTTTCCATTCTTGAGCCTGATACCAGTGGCACGACCATCCTCAACAAGAATTTCATCAACGTGAGCGTTCAATTGAAGCTTTCCACCGAACTTCTCTAAACCTCTCTGCAAGGTATCTCCAAGCGCACTGGTTCCTCCAACGGGTACCGAGTAACATGCACTCTCCTCGAAGAAGCGCTCCATGATGTAAAGCATGTGAGCAGTCATTGCTCCCTTAGCAGGGAATCCACAGAAGATACACATGGTATCAATAAAGTTTAGGAGGAATGGATCGGTAACAATCTTATCGACAGTCTTGTGAAGAGAATCAAAAGTCAAGTTCAAGTCCAGGAAAACATCAGGGTGGGTAAGCACAAAAGGAAGAGATCCAGCAGTGGTAGCTAGGAATCCATTATCCTGTCGAAGATTAAGAAGAGATACGGCAGTAGTCGATCCTCCTAGAGTCTTGAGACGATTACGTAGTGCATTCCACTCTGCAACAGCCTTGGGACCATCATCAGCTTGTGCCATAAGCAGATCCTCGAAACTCTGCTTGGATCCAATTGGGAAACGCCAGTATCCACGGTCCGGAGTCCAGTAACCCAATCCAGTATAGGTCAATACAGGCATTTCCTCCTCAAGGACATCGAAGATCATACGAAGTGGGTTGAGAGAAGGTCTATCCAGTCCTTCAAAGATGGAGGGGCCAACTTCAAAACTATATTTTCCTCCGTTGTGCATGCGAGAGAAAGTATGTGCACTTCCTCCACACTTGATATGGGATTCAACGACGAGAACCTTGTCACCATACTTGGCAGACATAGCTCCACAGGTGAGACCTCCCATACCGCTTCCGATGACAACTACATCGTATTCACCTTCATCTCCAGACATACCATTTCCAGTTCCTGGATACGTTGGTTTTTCATATTTGGGAGTTGTGGACATATCATATGAGAAAGTCATGATTTCATCACGCTTGGTGTCCTCAGTCTGTTCAACATTCTGATTTGTCTCTTGCAGTTGAGTGTTCATTACTTTAGAGGGAGCCATTCTTGTAGCGAATGCACGACCTGGTGCAAAGGCGTGTGTGCTAGATGCTGACAAGAGTGTGATCACTGCAGTAGCAAGGCCATATCTAGAGGTCACCATATTGGAAATAAGAAGTAGATATGTTTGCTCACAGCACACGTACTAACAATGATCCTTTGTGTATGGAACAACTTCAAAATAATGAGAGAAAAGTGAGTGACGCTGTGGATTGATTGTTGAAGTGACAAAAGTTTGTGTGGGTGCGAAAGATTGGATCTTTGTTGAGGGTTGCTGGAATTTCATAAAGTATTCCCCCAACACAATAGGGATAGCGATAGACTGTAGGAAGAAGAATCATCTAAAAAGAACCCGGAGAAGTAAAATAGAAAATAGAAAATAACAGAAAAAGAGTTCCCTTTCTCATCACCACAACCTATTTTACATTTTACCACAGCCCACAGAAGCTACCAGAGAAAGAGAGATAGTAGCTGGAAGACTACAATATACCTGGTTCGTTCATTCAGCACATTACAGCACCAGCGCACTCCTTCTAATCGTGACATGCCGGTAACAGAATTGGCCGAGATATTACTGCAGACTGCACTTAGTCTCTTTCCAGGGGTCGATCCTTGTCCCACTAGCTCGAATTTCACAGGAGCAATGCCACCTTCCATCACAGCATCACAATCGCGTCCAAGAAGAAAATTCTCCAGGTGTAAACGACTGTTGGCATTTATTATCGCCATTTTATTTATTCTATTTACAGCCAAGTTCCTCTTCATTCAGGATTCTACCAAACCCCCCGCCGCGTCAAAGGAGCACCTCGGGTCATTGTCACCATCCACACCCTTCACTCTCCCTTCAGATGGATTTTCAGGATGCCTTCTAGTCAAAGATGATAACGATCGTCTTTCGGAGTGGATAGCTTACCACTGGCTCACACTTCCTCTCAAATATCTCATCGTAGCCGTCGACCCAACAGGTAATACATCTCCTAAACAACTTCTATCTCTCTTCAATGACACACAATATAACCTCGGGATGGAAATAAAATTGTGGAATGATGCAGATTATGGACATTGGATAGACGATAGAATGAATGGTGTTCACAAACATCGTGATCGGCAAAAAAGATTCTTGGCTGAATGCCAAAAACATCATAAAGCCAAGAATAGATCATGGGTCGCTGTCATTGATACTGACGAGTACCTGACTTTCAACATTCTTTCGGATGATGATCGCGATCCTGAGCGAAGGAATGATGTTGATGTGTTTGATTTAATAGATGGAACAAACTTTACTGAATTGAATTATAGGGTTGAAATGCAAGAGGCCAGACGAGCCATGACCGAGGATAATGTTTTGACACAAAAGACAGTTTTTGAATACATCAGTGAGCATCAAGAGGAAAGACCATGGATAAGCGAACCATGTTACCTCATGACTCGAACGTTGTTTTCCGCGATTGAAAGTCCTTCCCATACCGCGGAGGATGCAGGAGTTGACAAATATGGACTTGACGTGAACAAGTTCAACACATTGAAATATTTCAAACATGGCGAAAAGGGGAGTTGGATTCATAATAAATACGGAAAAGTTATCATTGACTTATCACGGACCGATGCGAATATAATTGTGCATGATATGGCGAATATTCACGTCCCGCTGGAATCATGTAACTATCCATTCAGACTGTACGAAACGGGTTTGTTGAGGGTTCATCATTATCTAGGTTCATGGGAGCAGTATAGCGCCCGTTCGGACGTAAGGCGGCATAGAGACAAGTTTGATAAATCTGCATTAGTAAACTTTGGTACAGACTACCAACTGCAAGGCTGGCTAAAGCGCTTTGTCATGATTGTAGGCGAGCAGAATAGTAAGGAGCTTCTGCAGTATTCAGGCGTTATCGATAGAGGAAATAGCAACAAGTCACTGATGGACCAGCCGGACTATAACTACATCAAAGTAAATCCTCCTGATGGCATCGTGTCCGAAAATGTAGCCGATGATGAATATGCAGCTGAGGTTCTGCAAGAAAAAGAGCTCGAAATTGCCAAGGTGAAAGAAAGTGGCGAGGAAATTCAAAACTCAGTCGAGCTGCTGTACTATTTTGAAGGAGATGAACTCCAAAAAGTTACTTTTAAAGAAAGCGGAGAGGAAATTCCTTTGGATGATCCACGAATTCAATCCAAAGAGAAATAGTAACAATCCATAATCCTTTTAGCAGAAAGAAGTTAAATGCTGTAATGTTTTCCAACTTTCTTTCCACTCAAAACCTGTGATGATGATCGGACACAACAACATCTTATCCGGACCCAACGGATAGTTGACATTTTTAGTTTTTAGTAATCATGACTCTGAGTCTTGTGACTTCAACGGAATGGTCCTTCGTCTAAAACACTCTGATGACACGAGCAAAGCGAGTCTGCCGTCGCGATGTCGCGATCGAGAAAGCCATCCGCACTCCGCACAACAGTACGAGTAAAATTCACCAGCATCATCAATCATCAATCTCATCTTATCACGTTTTCTTCCGACCTCTCCCTAGTTGAGATTCAATCTACATACACACATCCATAACAACATCAGATAGACACCTATGTCAGAATTGCAAAACTAAGTTTCATTCAGTGCACTATATTCTAAACATATCGTACGAAACGTAATCATTACAGTAAGTCATTTGCAACAACGTCAACGTATGCTCTAGGCTTCTAGTTTCCTTGATTCTCAAGGGTTGAAAGGTTCGCCCTTCAATCAAATAAAATACAACCAGTCTCAACAAATGACTTACATGCCTATCTCAACATTCAAACTCTTACTCACTTGATGCATTGCATCCAATTTGTTGCATTTTACCAACTATCGATAGAAAATTGCCACATCCCACATCTTCACGGATTAGACAATTTATTTTTCGGCGATTTCATCACTATAGCCCTCAATTGCCCCCTCTCGCCTGCCAGCTTCCACAGTCCATCACATTTTGCCATATATTGTTGCGAGTGCAGAACGCCTGTTAGAAGTATTGGTCTTTATCGAGTCTGCCCCTACCTTTCAATCCTTTCTCAAACAAAATAGATATGGCCAACTACCCCCCAGCTGGCACCGCAATGGACTATCAACAGGAAGGAAAGAGTGGGAAGTATGCGTCTTCGCCATCTAGTTATGGCAACGGTGCAACTTCTCCCAGATCTGGGTATCAGGAGCGCGACTCCAGATCATCTAGGTCAATGAGACCTCAGCAGGGTGTAGAAACAGGAGAGCCAAGGCGGCAAAGGAGCAGTAGAAGAAGTAATGGTTCAAGGGCTTCTCCCCACTCATCTTCGTCGAAATCACGGGCTGGTCACGTTGGCTATTCTTCTCCACGTAATGGGAATGTCCCTCAAGACGGATTCTCCACGCAAAAGCATGAATACGATGGATCTCAGGCTCCAATGACCCATTATGACAATGGCCATAATACGAATACTGTAACTCCAAATCCTCCTACCGAGATACAATCACCTCACGTGTCGAGTACTCAGTCTCAAGGTTCACAACCTAGACGACCAGCATACCTTTTGCACCGTGACCTCGTCATCGGTAAAGGTTCTTATGGGCAAGTCTGTATTGCCTCTAGAGGTGAAGCCGAAGGACAACAATCTGGTTCAGGAAAGCGAAAGAAGTTTGCATGTAAATGTGTTGTGCTACGTAACGATGCCAAGTATATTGCTAAGTTGCAAGAGGAAGTTAATGTTCTTAGAGAATTGCGCGGCCATGACAATATCATCCGTCTTTACGACGTTTTCTGCGTCGATAATGAACTATTCATTATAACTGAACTCGGCCGTGGAGGAGATTTATTCCATCTGCTGACAACTCACCCTAAGCACGGTGTAACTGAGGCTTATGCAGGTAAGATTTTCCATTGAGAACTTTATAATTGTTTTCTACATTAATATCATACATATCTAACATTTTTTAATCCTTGACTTCACAGCCAAAACTGTTGCACAAATGCTTTCATCTGTTGGATTCCTTCATTCAAGACAAATCGTACATAGGGATTTAAAGTTGGAGAACTGGGTTCTTGAATCCGGAAAAGATGTGTGGAGCCCATTGAAATTAATCGACTTCGGACTTTCAACACATTTCACACCAGGACATAGACTGAGTCGTGTCGTTGGATCTTCATACTATGTTGCTCCAGAAGTTCTCAAGAAGTCCTACACAGAAGCATGTGATTTATGGAGTCTAGGGGTTATTGTCTATATGCTTCTCAGCGGAGCACCTCCTTTCTATGGAAAAAATGATGAAGCTATCAAAGCCTCTATTGTGCAGGGAGAATATACTTTCCCTCACGAACTGTTTCGTGACGTGTCTGACGATGCTATGGCATTTGTATCAACACTTTTATCCTACAATATCGAATATCGGTATACTGCAGAGCAAGCGCTCACCCACTCTTGGCTCGCTACAAATTGTGAACCATCACTTCTTCAACGAGCAAAGGATGGGGCTAGTGGAGTCGGTGTCGAAGAAAGGATCATGGAGCCTATGCAAATGTAATTCTGACTACAAATTATTGAAAAGGCGACATCAATGGGGAGAGAGAGACAAATCTTCGCAGACAAAGTTGTGCCCGTTGTGCCCATTCCCATTGCTATCTTTTTACTAAAATATGAAATCCGTGTACTATAATCTAACAGCAACAACGCAGCAGCACTTTTCTTTTAGTTGCAATAACTACCAAAGAGAATATCATTTTGATCTCAAATTTACGTAAAGATCTTCAGCATTAACCTTCAGGTTGGGATCGTTTGTTGATAATCATGAGCTGTGTAATGATCTTTAGAATCGTCGAGTTGGAATGTCTGAGGGGATAATCATAAAATGTGTCATGATCTTTAGAATGGTCCTATTGGCATGTCTGAGGGGACAGTGTCCGTTGGAAGTCACAGTTTCAATTATGAATCATTTTACATTTTGGATGTATCTGATTTCAGAACGCGCAAGACACAATGGAACATGATTAGAAGAAATAAATCACGGATTCCGATAGATAAAGTCGACCCTACTTACATAGACTTTGGATCCTCTCTAGAGAGTACCGTTGATTCATTACTTATGGAAGTTCGCACGCTGCGTGGGAAAATGTGGGAGACCAAAAATAGTGAACTTTGGAAACATGCTGGTAGAGATGAAGGAAACAGTGATAATAGATTTTCAGTTTAATCAATAGGAATAAAAGTTGGAGTTATCGTGATTAATGAATGCACATTTATTATTGACCATCCTTTTGCTCCATTCAAACCCCAATGCCTCGAAACTGTATTCTAATTTTGCAACAAAGGACAGCCTTGAATCTAGCCCTATATCTACTTGTATTGATAGCTGGTACCTAGTCAATCATGTTGAGGACTCGAATGAACCTGTCATAACTTGTTTTCTATTCCTACCGTGCGTTTTCGTCTTCTATAAGCAGTATGATTGTATTCGGCTGCTTCGTTCAGATATACTAATACAGACTTTTATAGTATCATCTATCTATACATTTATAAAGGGACCAAGGTCTACGTCTTACATTCATTCATGTCCGAACCATTTGGGTGTAGCCTTCCTTTGAACTTTTGGGAGGCCCTCTTCGATTCCATGGTTCACAAATGATAGAGCCTGCAATAGCACCAGGTTCAATAGTAACTAAACCATACGCTAATTCATCAGAGTTCACATACTTCGATATTTTGGGCTTTATTCGGGCTTCTGCAAAAAGCAGTAGAACATATTTCAAATCATCCTGAGTAGTATTGAAAACAAATCGATGTTTAGACTCATTGACTATTGTTAGCACTGCTGTAGAGTACAATGCTAGCGAAACGTACCTTTATTTTTCCAGGGTAGCACTCAAGATTAGTGAACAGGTCGTAATATGTTGCATCTGTTGAAGAACTAAACATCAATGATATCTGCGCTAAGAACTGCTGAACCAAACATTTCCAAGAATCCGAAGAACCATATTTCAAACTATCCATTGTTATTGGCATGCCAAAATACACAATTCTACCACCCTTTTTAACTAAAACCTTTTGTACTGCACGATCGCAACATTTTGCCAGAACATTATCAATAACAACATGTATTCTTCCTTCAATTCTTTGAATCCATTCTTTTGGATCTTCTTGTAGTGGTATGGCGCCAAGATTTTGTAAGATTTCATGACGAGAATCCGGACCTGTCGCAAAAACGCTTTGCGCCCCTAAAGACTTCGCAATTTGTATCATAGCCTGACTAGAAGTCGATGCACCATCCATGATTAATATATTTTTCCCACTGAACAAATTCGTCGAGTAACGAAGGACTGGATCCACTATACCATGAGTGAGCGTTTGAAAGGCAAGCAGATAAGTGTATGCCGTTGCTGCTGCTTCTGCCGAATCTAAGCCTGGGGGAACCTGCACAATCATATCTGAAGAAACTTGTGCATATCTTGCATTCTTCATTACTGATTTCAGAACAGTAGCAACTCTATTACCAACTTGTATGCTTTCCTTATCAACTAAATCTCCTACCTCTCGTACTACCCCGACAATAGCAATACCAGAGTCCAAATCAAGTGCTACGTTATCAATTGTAACCTCTTTTTGCACATTCATTTTCAAAGAAGATATAGTCGCAGCTTGAACTGCAATTATTACTTCATGTGGCAATGGTCGCGGCAGATTAAAATAAGTTAAGGACTCATACTCAAAAAGAGACTCATCATAATCATCAACATTGGGCACATCCCTGCTTTCTTCACTTGACGGTCTTCCCAAGGCTACTACCCTATCAAACGGGTGATTTGAAGAGGAGGTATCCCTCGCTTCATCACTTTCGTTGCTATCGTCAGAATGAATAATCCACAATCGTTTACGGTTTTCATCATGCACAGATGGAGTTGCATGTTCGCTTTCTCTTTTACCAAACCAATCCATGATAGTTACTTCTCTGCTTTAATTCTTTCAGCTTTTTGTTTGCTTGTGAGCTTAGTTCGTTCTCTATTTTCATTGCAAGTAAAACAAGACAGAAACAATAATGGTCCTTTTTCATATCTTCTCATTCGACATAAGTAGTCTTCCGTTGAGAGACTTTCAAGGCTATTTGGAGGGATTTTCAACCGTTTGACGTTTAACGGTATCTCACATTCCAATAAAATATTTATATTGTACTCTTACATTGGATGGTCGATACTATGGTAGTATTTCTACTTTTAATTTTTCATCTACTCTAGAACATCCTTGGAAAAAAAACGAGCAATGGTCTCAAACCTATCAGACGATTGCTCCATTTGCCTCCAAAACTCCTCTGAAGCCAATTCAGATTTCTTCTCAGTTGCGTTATTGAATGGTGACTCAATGAGTTTTGTATACATTTCATCAATATTAATACCGCTTGAATTTGATGCTTTGGAGCCTTTTTCCAGGGATTGCAATTCATTGATCTCAGATTCCATTTCGTTGCACATGTCATTGTATTCCTCAATATTGTTCTTTAACCGATCAATCTCTTGGCTTTGTTCATCCATGACCGTTCCAATATATTCCATAGCTACAGATAGAGGCACACCATTTTCATCACTGCTCGCTCTTTCTTTTCCTTCTTCAATGAACTGCCCAATTCCAATTCCAGCGAGGATGCGCACGACACGAACTGGTGGCAAAACATCCTGTGATTGTGCCATCGATAGACCTTGCTTAATATCATCCAAGAGCTCCCCCATATCAGATTCTGAATTGATGCTCTTATCGTCTTCATCAAGTCCGATTTCCTTGCTGGCCATTGCCACAAAGTGACCAAGCACATCAGCAAGAAGCTCTGGGTCACTTCTGCACATAGCCAGCATCTGACGGCGAGCTTTGTAGTTGCCATCTTCAGCATATTTTTCTAAAAGCATTGGTGCCATTTGCAACTTCTCGTAAAGCATGATCATCCCGTCAGTAAATTCCTGCTTCTGAACAATAACAAGAGCCTCATAATCACCCAATTCCTCACTTGCTGCACGTTCACTTAACATAGCCACTGCTTCTTGATGTCGTAATGTCTCGCGATCTACATCTTTTGAACGCTTCGCTGAGTTCCATTCTTCCAAAGTAAGTTCCAAGAGCATCCTTCTCAACGAGGGATTCATTACACGATTTTTCTTTTCGCAATTAGCAAGAATTACACGAAGTAGCTTTGGATTTTCAAGAAATGCAGACGAGAACAAATGGACAGGGTACAGATCACAAGTGACTGCACGATTGGTATCTTCCAGAGACTCTTTCAGCGAATCCCGTCTATTGTTGGAGGACCCAGAGGCAGTGATTGGGATGTATACTCCATCACACAATGATATTACAATTCCAGCAGTTTCCTTTGGAAGAGCTTTTGACAAAGTTGCGCCATGAGTCTTAAGAGCCTCTACTGCCTGAGGTGGGTCGAATGAACATAAAGTTGCCAATGCCTCAACAGGGCTATACAAAAGATTGGAGATAAGAGAGTTGCAAGTGTTTGCATTCGTCGATTTAGACAATGAAGCTGAGATCTTATCAGCCATTGCCACATCATTGAGCTTTAGGTAACAAGTTTTGAGCAGCTCAATATGGACAGAGGATGCAATATCACGAGTCCGCAATTCTTCAAGATATTTTGTCAATAGTGGGATTTTAGGAGCATCCAGGAAACGAAAGATGACGTGGGAAGGCTCCAAGGAACCAATGGTGTACATGTATTGATCCATCGAAGCTGAAAAATCCCCTTTTCGATACAGATGTTCCGCGTACTTTTTGAATAGTGTTGTGATATCAGCAGACTTATAAGCTGGATCTGCAAATGCCATAGATATTGCCGCCCCATACAAATTCTTCTGTACCAACAGAGAAACTTTATCAGAAGTAATCTTCTCTGTTAAAGTTACGATAGAGCCCCCACTTGTAATAATGATGGCAGACGATAGTCCTCCTCTTTCATGCCCATCAAGGACTGCTTTAGGCGCTGTCGTGATCCCAATAGCTCTCAACGCTCGATGTCCAGGAGATAGGAGCACGTGAAAAGCAACAAGTTTATTTGAGACATCATAGATATCAACAGCGTCTCTCCCTGATTTGCGATCTTTGGTCGCAATCAAAACATAGGAAGCTCCGCTTTCTGCGGCACGAGCATTAATAAATGCATCATTCTTCGCTTCGTCTTCATCTCTACCGTGACCTTTCGACGATAAATGAACTCGCACCCGACCAGCTTGAAATTGCCTTCTTGACATTGGAGGCGGGGGAACAGAACACATCGCAATCTTGGCTCCATCGATGGGACTGACACTTATTTTTTCGGTCGATGAGTATGTGTACAATCCATCTGATCTAGCAATCATAATCTTATCTCCTCCGCCATCTCCATGCCCTTGAGCCGAAGTTCCATCTTCCGATGATGTGATATTGCTGTCTTGTCTGGACACCACCAAATCACAAAGGCAAGAGGATGCTAATTCTCTACTATCAAGATCATGACGATTATTAGGAGTCAACTGTGCATTCGCAACACCAACACCAATTCCAAGCACGCCTAGGTCATAACAACACACTCCACCACCTGTATTATGTATTCCCACATTATGACCTTGCGTTGCTTGCGAGACAACTCCATCACTACCAGATCGGCAATATGTTACATACAATTTTGTCTGTTTATGAGAAGACACCTTGGTTGAACTTGGTACATTCACAGTAGCCCCACGACCCTTCTCCATCACAAGTTTGAGAAATGTCACTGAATGCTGCCCCAAGGATCCATTTGTAGGACTCAGATTTGCATTACTTCCGTTCCCAACTGCAACTCCAGAATCTTGGCTCCCAGTGCCACCATCTGCATGAGGAGGAGGAATCTCCATCAACACATTAAGTTTATTCGTCCCATTACACCCTCCCAATGACCCTTGTGCAGCACTTCCATTCACCATATTAAACGAATATAAAATAACCATACCCGTGTCCGTCCCCACAGCCACAATACCAGGCTTAATATCAACACAAACTGGTCTTCCACGATGCCTCTGATCAAATGTCCCAAGGGGCTGAAAACATTCCACTTTTGGCGTCACTTTAGGATGAGAATTGTCTTTATTATTCTTTTTGCTCTCATCTAATGCGGCAAGATCATTGAGATACAAATGTGGATTACGATGAACTGAAATTCCAACAGATTGTGCAGAGTCAGAGATACAGGCCACATAAACGTTCTTTCCAAGAGAGATGATATCTGTCTCATGGTCGGAACATACAGCAACGTGTCTAACATTGGAATCAGATACAGTCTTAGTAAGACCAGCCGAAGCAGACACAGAGCTAGAAACAGTTGCATTAGAAGACACAACGGCTGTCGAAGGATTGTGATCATGGACGAATGGCATGAAGTATCCTCTCCAACCATCCAAGTCTTCTTCTTTCGTACCATCACTGCGTGTAGGTGAGGATGAAGCACCCGATGCAGTCTTTGCATACCCCGTTCCTTTATTCTTATCTTTATGCAAAGGATTACACCTAACAGTGACATCAATGCAATGGACATATCGTGATACGTTGGAAGAGAGGAACCCAAGCACGAGAGATCCATCCACGTTTCCACCCTTTCGTGCCGATTTCGGAATTGATAGAGTCTGACCAGTTGAGGAAAAACAAAATGAATCATTTTCGATGCCACTTCCACTTCTAACACCGACGCCAACACCACTACCATCAGTTTTGGATGCTGGTGCTTCATTCTCACCGTGGACACAGTTGTAGTTGGAGCAGGCAGAGAGAGCGCGAACCATCCCATTGACACCATGAGATGGATCTGCGGAATCCTGTATACTAGAAACTGGTACACCTGCACCATTGACAATGGCTAAGTTGACGGTATCAGAATGCTTTATCAAATCGTCTTCATTATTGTTGCTATTGTTAATTTTGTTGTTTTCCTGATTCCTGTCGCTGCTGCCACTTTGCATGCTTTGGAACATTTGTGCAGGAATTATATCATCTCGCACTGACTGCGGTAAGGAATAGTTGCTCCGCTCAAAGAAAGCAAAGCGTTTCCACCATTTCATCCTTTACGTAACTAGGTGAAGGTTTTAACTGGTCCGTGTTTATTATTCACTTCTACTAGGTACAGCAGATTGATTTATGATGTGATGAAAAGATGAATATAAAATATAGAATAGTATCGAGAGCCAGCGAGAGCATCAAAAATTATGAGAATGTAAAAAGTAAAAAGACAACAATCTTGTCTTGTTCCTGCTTTTCCCCTTTTTCCTTTTCTCTTCGAGTTTTGCTGAAACTGCTTGCTCTTGTTGCTCTTCTCCACCCCCCT
>Ga0306864_1000553_pt1 | contig 17052 bp, 15 predicted proteins | sample AntRauTorckE5430_FD_190448 | JGI IMG/M metagenome (GOLD analysis project Ga0306864, IMG submission 190448) | Saline lake microbial communities from Rauer Islands, Antarctica - Metagenome Torckler E5 #430 (v2) (version 2) | ecosystem: Environmental > Aquatic > Non-marine Saline and Alkaline >...
AGTAACAATTATGAAAAAATAGTCTGTTTTTTGAAAATATCAAATGAAAAACCCATTAAAATTGTTAATAACTATCCCAAAAACAGAGAATCTAAAAATAGATTATATTTGGTACTAATTAGTTACATAATTCTTAATACTCACAAAAAGTTAGCATTTTTTGTGCACAAATTTTAAATTAATATAATTTCATGTGTAAACTTAATGCTATATAAAACGAAACCGCATCAAGAAAAATTGAATGCTATTGAATGCATGACTTGAGCTTCATCAATTTCTTAAAAGACTTTCGATAGAATTGACCAATAGGAATTTTTGTATTAGCCAATTCAACCAAGTTTCCACTTACAGAATGAATTTTAGGTACCGACACAGCATAAAATTTATGTACTCGCAAAAAGTCATTAAACGGAAGGAATTCTTCGATAGCATACAAGCCCTCCAAGGTTAAGAAGCCATTTCCCTGATAGTGAATCTTACAATACTGCCCATAACCTTTCACATAATCAATTTCATCACACTTTAATTGATGTTGTTTTTCGTCAATTTTAATAAAAAAGATGTCTGCCTTTTTATCTTCTTTTTTCTTGCTAAGCTGTTTCTTTTTTACATGCTGTATCTCACTATAAAACGATCCAAGCTTTAGTTCATTATCACCTTTGAGACACTTCATCTGTTTTTCAATTGTGAGTGAAACACCAAGTATGCAATTTTCATATGAATTTTTCACATGAAATTGGAGTTTGCCTTTTTTTTAAATAACGCGGCGCCAAAAAATACCAGTTCAAATTGATTAAGAGTATAAAAGGGAGGCAAATCCATAAGGCATATAATGTAGGTTCTGACAGGATTTCATTTTATAAACTTTCAGCTAATTGTATTTTTTGCTTATAACCCAAATGATTTCAATCTAAATGAGCCCTTGAGCTGCAGCCAAAAATAGTGAATGTGTATTTTCTTAATTTTCATATTATCTATGCTTTGGTGAATTTTATAGCAGCAATTTAGCTTAGCTATTCACAATATTAAAGTTTGATAAACCCACCTCTTCAAAATGATCACCAACCGCTTTTTTTTATAAATTAAGTGGATAGAAAGTACTATCTAAGAGTAGAAAAAGAAAATATTCACTACTCATTACGTACGACTCAATACTCACCACTGGTTGAATATTAAATCTTCAACAGTCTTGGTCCTAGCATTTTCTATAGAGTAGGTAGCTATTTTGCTAGATTCTTGGCTCACTTATATTCAGATTAATTTTAATTTATGGTAGAATAAGATTGGTCCATACTTTTATATAATGTCCATAAGTAAAAGTTAGAAATATCTTCTTCTAAAATTCCATAATTATTTTTTTATTCCAATTTTATTAAATATATTTGGCACTTATTATAATCAATAAATTACATTAAAATGAACAAAGGAACAGTTAAATTTTTCAATGACACTAAAGGATTTGGATTCATCACAGAAGAAGGTGTTGATAAGGATCATTTCGTTCACGCTTCAGGACTAATCGATGAGATTAGAGAAGGTGACGAAGTTGAATTTGATTTACAAGAAGGAAACAAAGGGTTAAATGCAGTAAACGTAAGAGTTCTCTAATATCTATCCATATTTTTCTAAAGAAGCCCTATCAAAACTGATGGGGCTTCTTATTTTACAACACTTCCTCTTTTTGAATAGTATTCTTCCCGGTAGCAACTATATTTTCCACACGTTTTCTATTTAAATTTAGTCTTACCCTGCGATAAACAAAATCAGCCAGTTGCTGATTGCTCTTGTTGTAATCCTCTGGGAAAAAGACGCAAAGTATAACTAGCGACTTATTAGTTTGCACTACTCCGCTTTTTTTCTTTATACACATCGCATAAAACAAGTCTAAAACTTTAAACATCTTATGCCGAAGACTAGCATCAAAATCAGCCTTGCGACTATGACAAAACGAACTTAGAGGCCTTAATTTAATACCTGATTTAAATATTATCTACAGATTGAGAAATTAGCAGCTCCATGCTTATAAACGATCTCATATTAAAAATCATAAGCCAAAGAATCTATCCTAAACTTACTTGCTTAATTCTCTTCTCTTCACCAAACCTCGAAAAAACTCTAATACCAAATTATATTTATAATGCCGTATGAATAAATTGAATTATGCTACGACATAGCTCAGCACAGGTTTTTTGATTGATTGATTGAAATCAAAAATAACTAGCATAGCCTTAGCTACGGTAATTATTTTTGATGAAAAGCAGGCGAAAAAAGCCTGTGCCGAATTCGTATCGGTAAAACGATTTATTGCGTCATTATAGGTCTAATTTGGTATAAGAAAAGTCATTGTAAATTAGGTCAAGAAATTCGTTTGTTTTTCCTTAACTTAGTGACGTTGACGGATTCATTATATTTTTAAGAACTATAAACTGATTTATATGTTACAAAATGTTTTATTAGAACGCGAAATATATGCATCAGAAGAACATAAAATGATGCAAAAAATGATTCAAGATTTTATTAACAATGAAATTATTGATCATATAGAAGAATGGGAAGAGAAGGGTATGGTTAGCCGAGACCTTTGGGAACGTGCTGGAGATTTGGGTTTGCTATGTATCGATGTGCCCGAACATTATGGAGGAAGCGGTTTAGATTTTAGCTTTAGCGCCTTATTTATTGAAGAATTGGCAAAAGAAGGCATTAGTGGTCCTGGTTTTTCGTTGCATTCAGATATCGTTGCACCTTACCTCTTAAAGTACGGTACAGAAGCTCAAAAGCAAAAATATCTACCTCTTATGGCTTCTGGAAAGATGATTACATCCATAGGTATGACCGAGCCGAACTGCGGTAGCGATCTTCAAGCTATCAAAACAAATGCGGTGGATAAAGGCGACCATTATTTGGTCAACGGACAAAAAACATTTATCACCAATGGTTATATGAGTGATATGTCTATAGTCGCTGTAAAAACCAATATGAGAACAGGGGAAGAAGGAGTGTCTTTATTGATCATGGAAAGCAATTTTGAAGGTTTTGAAAAAGGAATTCCTTTTAAGAAAATAGGTATGAAAGCCCAAGATACCTGCGAGCTATTTTTTGATAATGTAAAAGTTCCCAAGGAAAATTTACTGGGAGAAGAAGGCTTAGGATTCAAAATTATGATGACAGAATTGGCTAGAGAGCGTTTAACTGTAGCGCTCAATGCTACTGGTGGGGCAGAGGGAGCCATAGAGAAAACCTTGGCATATACCTCTACAAGAACCGCTTTTAAACAACCCATCGCTGGATTCCAAAACACACAATTTAAACTGGCAGAATGTGCTACACAACTACAAATGCATCAAGCATTTTTAGATCGGTGTACACTATTAGTATCAGAGCATAAGCTCACTGCAGAAAGTGCTTCAATGGCGAAGTATTCAGCAACAGAAATGCATGGTAAAGTCGTAGATGAATGTCTACAGCTATTTGGAGGTTATGGCTATATATGGGATTACCCAATTGCCCGCATGTATACAGATAATAGAGTCGCCAGAATTTATGCTGGAACCAATGAGATCATGAAATTATTGATCGCCCGTGGTTTGTTTAAAGACCTGTTTCAGCAAATGAAGGCCACTAGGAAAGAAACAATAAAAAGTTAAGAAAATTGCTGAAGTCGTATCGAGAACTCTTTATACAACAAGAAACATCTCGATACATGCCGACGGGAAAGTCGGAATACGCGATGAGACAAAACAACTTAGTATAAGCTTTTCACAACCCATCAATGCTAGTTTATTTTACTCATTTCTGTAAGTGAAATTAGCATTGAGAATAAAATATTTCGTTTTAAAACAGTGTTCGCATTATTCAAACGTATGGCGTTGTTCAGCTGTTGAAGAGGCATCTAGCAATTGGTTAAACTGTCTTATGCGATTAAAATCACGTGTAATCTCGTTAGATACAGCGACACCAGCAATGCCAATTTCCAATAAGCCTGTAACATCTTCTGTGGTAATTCCACCAACGCCTATAATGGGTATAGGAGTTTTTAAAACGTCTGTAATCGCTCTGTAACCGCCTAAACCTAAAACAGAAGTTGTGTTAGCTTTCGTAGTGGTTTTTCTAAAAGGGCCTAAACGGATATAGTCTATTTCTTTATCTAATAAGGTCTCACACTCTTTGAAGGTATTTGCTATTCCCCCAATACTTTGCCAAGTGTATAAATGTTTTCTAGCTTCAGTAGGGCAAGGATCTGTGGACTCTAAATACACACCATCTGCTTTAAGAGTTTTTGCAATTTTATAATCCCCGTTAATGATTAACCGGGTTTGGAAATGTGTAGTGGTCTCTCTAGCGGCCTCTGCTATTTTTAAGAATTTTTTTTCTGAAATGCTCAAAGGGTCCTTAGGAAGGCGTCTTAAGTTTAATTGCACTAATTCTGCTCCATACGAACAGGCTTTTTGGATGTTTTCTAGATGTTCTTCTGGAGAGTTCCCTTGGGATATATAATGTAGCTTAGGTATAACCATATCTTAGTTCCTGATTCAGAAATATTAAAATTAGACGCTTTGCAAAAATACGAATGTTTAACTACCCAACGACAAGGATTTCTTTAAATGACGTTGTAAAGAAAGAAAAGTAAACTATTTCTCAAATTCTATATAATTTATAAAATTCATCCGTTTTCGACCAGCCTCAATTTAAAAAACTATCATGTCCTAACCTAGTGAAAGGGATAGGAACACAATGGAATATGGGCAAAATAAGATGAGTATTCTAAAATATACAATCCCCACTCTTTTAATTTAATAGATCTTGAAACTAAACCTATTTTTTAAAAATCATAGTCGAAACCTTAGCACCATCTACCAACTTCAAGTATAAAATATACGCTCCCGTAGTAAGGTCACTAATATTAATTTCTTCAGATTTGAAATTGATTTGAAATGTTTTTACTTGCTGTCCAAGAAGGTTGTAAATCAAAATTTCTTGTATGGTTTGTACCGATTCTATCATCAGCTTTTCTTCTGCTGGATTTGGATATATGGTGAAATCAACTTTACCAGCATCAAAATTGTTGATACTTAGAACTGCGGAACTTGCTGTCCAATTGCTAGCGATAGAGTTATCAAAATTAACATTTATAAGTTCTAAATAAAAACCATCACCATCCGCAATTTCTGGCCAAGGTGCTTCATCCAAATATTCCACTTGATCAATCAGATTTCCAAAAGCATCTGATAACACTAAGTTCTGACTCTTATTCGATAAATCTCTGGTAAATGTATCAAAAGGAACTATCCCGTATTTATCCTGAAAACGTGTTGCATTTCCTACCAAATAGAGAGATTCCCCAGCTGCAATAGTTTCATTTTTAGGAAATTGATAGGAGACACCTAGTTTTATCAAGTATAGTCCTGTAAGATCTACAATTGTATTTCCACTATTTTGAATTTCTATAAATTCTAAGTCGTCACTTTCTGGAAATACATCTGTTTCTTGGGGATTGTAATCAATTTTGGTGATAACCAAAGACGGCGTTTGTACCGAGTTACAACTTGAAAAGTCGCCAAGTTCGATTCCCATCCAGGTAATTCTCTCTTGTATCCAGCTTTTCATAGTGGTAACTTCTCCTGAAAAATCATCTATTGTATTCCAGCGTTCATCCTCACGAACTAAAGCTTCTGAAATCAATGCAGCAGTGCTATCAATTAAGTCGGATATGTAATCGTAATTTAAGGGTTCTTCAGCTCGTGTGAGTTCATTAAATCGCTTAGATAAATAACATTTAAATGTGGGGTCTGCAAAAAGATCATTCCAAAAATTCGCCCCTGTATTACTAAATTCAAATTGCCATACATCCGTAAAACTTCGGTCAAAACCCCATTGAAATAAATCATTACCAAACGTTAGGTTATAATCCCAAACTGGACCTGCTCTTAATTTGCCACCTCTATCTTTATGGTAATAAGTACTGAGTGCATACGCATCTACATTTGAAGCCATTTCTGCCACCAACATGTAATCTATAAATGAAGGCACATCAATAACCGAAGGATAGCCATTTATAATATCAGAATTAGTAGCCGTTTGGTCTAAGTTTCGAAAGACAGATTCAATGTATGCAGATTGTTCTTCTGTAATATCATCTGAATTTGGTTTTTCATGGATATATCCGGCGCCGTTATTGTTCCAAGCTTCAGGGTCATCATCATCTGGTCTATCAGTCTGTATAATATATCCTCCTGTAACCTCTGGAAATGTATTTTCATCATCAGCTAGTTTTGCGATGTCCACGCGGTCTCCATCGCGTTTTATCTTTTCTGAAAGCGCGTATAGACCTATGTAATCGCCATTGAGTACCACCTCGCAATATTTTAAATTTACAGCATATTGTCCCATTTGCCTTGCCATTTCATAACTGATAAAATCACGCATCATACTTTCATCAAAAGCAAATGAATTCAAAATCCAGTCATTTTCCTTTGGCATTCCTAGCAATTTCACGTTATCATTTTCTGCACCATCGTCTGATAAGGTAGAAAATCCATAGGGTTTTTTAGGTAAAAGTTGAGATGAAGACCCTCGAGTTTCGATGCTTATTGTACCTGAATAATCTAAAAATTCTTCATTGTCAGCATCACATACAAAATTTCTAGCTCCATCAGGTCTTTGAATTATTTTCATCGAACCAAAAATTCGAGGGTCATCAGGAATTTCATCACCGTTATCAGTTTCTATAATAACAATAGGTAAATTGCTATTAGTAAATGTTTCTGTATCCACATCTTCTCCACAAACCCTTGACTCATATAAAAAGTCATCGATATAAGCCGTTACAACATCAAAGTTGTTTTCTGAATTGACTTGAAGTAGAACTCTATTAAAGTCTGTTCGAATAGTTGGATCAGGTGAATCTACATCGAAGTTGATATAATTGTCAGTAGCAAAGTTAAAAGAAACGTCTTGCCATTGATCTAGTACAATAGGTTTTATAATTTCAGATTGTGTAGACCAAGGTTGGTCGATAGTGCCATCTTGTAATTTTAATGAAATTTGATTTGGTTGTGTTCCAGTAATGCTATTAGAAGGAACATAAATTTTTAAAGAAAAAGAACTGTTAACAGAAAGGTCAAAATTTTCATTGGTCTGAAAACGAACATTTGCATATTGACCACCACTATCTTCGTATTTCAATACCGTATTAGAGGTGTTTATTTTTTCAGGAAATGGGTTTGAAAACAGCACATCAATTGTACAGGCGTCTTCTGTCCATGTATTTATGTTTCCGTCACCTTCAAAATCGTCATTTAAATTTGAAACTTGTGAAAAAAGAGTTAAGGAAAAACATATACTAATTGCGACAATAAGCAAGGATTTCATAAATTGTTTTTATATGCAAAACTAACCTATATAAGTTTTTTAAATGCAAATGGTACCATACAAAAACTATACAGTATTCTGTTTTTTTATTTTCAGCTATTTAATTAACATCAGTAGTCAACTGTTAACGCCAATTTTCCAAAGAAGTTCTTTAGTAATTAATTATATATGTTGTTGAGCTAGTTTAATTTTCAACTATCAGATTTTCCAAGTATCTCAAGGTTGAAGCAATTAAATTACTTCGGTTTCTCGCCTTATTTTCAAAACTGTTTAGAGTTTCTCTATCCAGTTTTCTTCCCTTTACAAAAACGTATGTAGGATTTTTTAATGCAGACAGGTCTAATAAAGGATTATCATCAATTAATAGTAGGTTAGCAATTTTACCAACTTCAATGGTTCCCATAGTGTTCATAATGGAATGCGTTTTTGAAGCATTTAGGGTCGCTGTTTTTAGGACTTCATAATTAGAAAGTCCAGCTTCTTTATAAAAAGCAAGTTCTTGATGAATAGAAAACCCAGGGACGGTTACACCTATTCCAGCATCAGTGCCACAGATAAAAGTAACATCAACTTCATGTAACTTTTTGATGATTTCCAAATGAAATTCATGTTGTTTTTTTATTGTGTTTACTACTGAAGAATCTTTTAATTTACTAGTAGTCCATCGTTTAAACTGCGCTTTGCTATCTACTTTTTTAATAAGAGGATTTATAAATTGCAAGGCCTTTTTTTCTAAGATATTATCATCGATAAGCATTTGATAAATGTTATTGTAAACCGTCAAAGTCGGACTAAAAGCGATGTGTTTTGATTTTTTGAAATCTGTAATTACTTCCTTTAATTTCAATGTATCTAGTGTATAATTTAGAGGTTGCTGAACAATATCCTCAGCATGTTCTATAGATTTTATTTGAGGATTAAAATGATAGGAGTAAGGTACTTTCTGGGAGGGATGTGCAACGATATCCATATCAGAAACCAGTGCTTGTTCAATAACAGCATCAAATATATCTTCAGTTAAACCATAATAGGTTTTAATAAAATCGTAGCCTCTTTTTTTATATGAAATCACTTTTTCTTTAGCCTCAAGGGGGCTTACTAGCTGTAAATTATCATCTCCAATAAATTCTGGTCCCGTCAATTTAGGACCACTTGTAAAAAACATGGGAGCGATAATTTTATCATCTTCTATATCTTTTTTAAGTCTTAAATGCATAGGCATACCCCATAAATTACGAACAGAAGTAATACCATTGGATAGATATACCCCAAGTTCATATCTATCCCATACATGAACATGCATATCTATAAGACCAGGGCTTAAGTATTTGTTTTTTGCATCAATAATTTCAACACCCTTTATTTCAATATTATCCGATATGCTTTGAATTAAACCCTCTTTTATATACACCATTTTGTTGACTAAAATGGTGTCTTGATTCATTGGGATAATATTTGCATTGGTAATTAGATAGGTGTTATTAGCAAATCTATTGTTTTTAATTTTTAAAAAGTTGGTGCTTTGTTGATCTACGAGTACCACAATGACTGTAGAGATTAGTAAAATCCCAATGAGTATAGCTATAAATTTAAGAACTCGTTTTACTATTTTCATACTGAATTCAATTATTGCTAGTATTCTATGTGATACTCATCAAAAAGGGATCAACTTGCTTTTTTACAATGTCTACTTTCTAAAGATATACTATCCGACTCAGTACTCTTGACATGTACATCAAAAATTTAACTCATACCATTTAAACTATTTCCATTCAGCACTAAATTTTTTTGAACGGAATAGTTATAATACCATATTCACCTTTAAGTATAGCACTGTAACTAAATGTTACTATGCCTTAGTTCACTAGTCCTTTTTTATTCCGCACTGTTTTCAACTTGTTTTAGCGGAAACATTTCCCCTTTGTCATCGGCTCGCCACAGTGTATTGTTCTCTATGACTAAGCCTTCACTCACCTCACCTGAATGATGTACATCAACACGTATAACTTTTTCATCATAGTCATGGCTAATGTTTGCGGCCAAAGTATGTCCAATAGCTATTCTATCCACTTTAAATTTTTCAAGCACCTGATTTACATGCGCTGTGCTTGCTTTTTCACCAAGATCATCTGCACTCCTGTCTAGCGCTAAACCTCTATAAAATAGTATGCCATTGGCATCATGTATCACACTGCCGTCAATAGTCCTTCTTATTATATCATCAGTCACAAAATTATTTTCTGCTTCCTTGTCAACGGATTGAAGTGTAGGATTCATGCCTAATACTTTAGGAGAGATACCAGCATGTACAAACAAAGTACTCCCAACTTTTAGCATTACTGGTTTACTTCTTAACCAGCGTCCCAATTCTGATTTTTCAGACCATAATTCCCGTTGAGACCTATCTGTAGTGCGAAAAGTGCCATAATATTTAGAGGCGACGGACTTGGTTCTCCCATCTAATAAATAGCGTTCATGATTGCCCAATACAAAATGAACATCTCCACCTGCTAACTTAGCTTCTCCCTCTAATTTGTAAATTAACCATAGCAGAGGAACAACATTGTTACCACGATCAACCATGTCACCAATTAAGACTAAATGACCAGAGCTATAACTCCAATTTAAAGCATGATCAATTACACCGTTCACCTGTAATAAATGAACCATAGTGTCAAACTCACCTTCAAGGTCTGAGATAGCGAACAGCTTTTTAGGACTCGGAATACTCAATTCTGAACGTTGATGAGCTTTTCGCAAAGGAACCGTAAATTGTATCCCTTCATCATTGTCTGCTATAACTTCAACTTCGTTTGTTATGTCTTGGCGAAGTACCTCGGAAGTAGCTTTGCCATCTCCATTGATGTAAAGGGCGTAACGCGTATCATTTTCGGTTAGAACATAAGGACCATCTTGACGGACAGGAATATTTTGATAGTCGAGAAATAGCCATTCATTTGAGTACCCCAAATAGCGACCATCGGGTGCTTTTATTCCAATTCCTGTAACTCTACTAATCAAAGCAATAGAGACAATTGCAATAAGTAAGAAAGCACAAAATATTTTCACTATTTTTTTTAACACTGTTTTTTTATTTTAAGTTAAATTTTATTTATTCTTTAAGTTGATACTATGACGAATTAATGTTCTTTTTGTTACAAAAAAGAGCGTTTTCTTTAATTTGATTAATTGTTGTTTATAGATATTTTTGTTCTAAATAATCTTTATAGCGATGTTTTCTACTTCTAAAAAAAAGGGCCTTTGTCCATAGCATATTATATAATTCGATTTCGTTAAAGGGCCTCTCTAAATTTCTCACCAGTACCCTATTTTATCATTTTTTGCAGCAACCAATAAACCGGGTTCTATAAGTGCTGTTATCATAAAATGAGCAACTATGGACGGTGCTAAACTTCGCTCTGAGACTAATACCAATTTAGTTTTTAAATGTTGCAATAAAAATTTGAATTATACTACGACGTAGCTCAGCACAAGTTTTTTACTTAATTGAGGAAAAAAATATAAGCATAGCAATAGTTATGGTTCTATTTTATGACGATTAGTAAGTGAAAAAGAAACTGATTTTATACGACATTTGAATGCTAAATTGGTATAAGTACACAATAGCTAAAGCAAAGCTTAATAAGGATGTGGAGATAAAAGCATTTACCCCAGATTTTTTGTTTTTTATTCCCCATAAAAGATGGATAATTCCAAAAGCTAAACCTGATAATGTGACCTGTTGGGCATTCAAACAAAAATTACAACAGATAATGAAAAGTAGTTTAAAAAGGCCATTAACAACTGTTATCCATGTTGATGAGTTTGTGATTGGAGGTCCTGAGAAAGGTAAAAGAGGAAAAAGTAAAGGATTGAAAAAGTTAATTGTCTTGGCTATTGAAATTGTAGAGGGTAGAGTTGGTCGGGCTTATGATGAAGTTATTGAACATTCTTCTGCAGTAGATTTAGGTGGTTTTTTAATCAAGTATGTATCAAGAGAAGCAGAAGTAGTTTCAGACAAATGGAAAGGGTACACACCTTTAAAAAAGGAATTTAAAAATTTGAAACAAGCTGCATCAGAAGATGGAAAAAACTTTAAAGAGTTGCATATACATATAATGAACATAAAAGGATGGCTTCGTGGAATTTATCTTAACAGCTACTGGGAATTGTTAACCTCGCAACTTTATTTCAACTTTTATTAAGCAGTGACCTAGCTATTTAAGAGGTGTTTACGTTATTGGAAATAGCTTGCTTTAGTTAGAACAATTATTATTAACTAAGTCATCTAAAGAAGGATTATAGCTGTTGAGTCTAGCTGAAAACAAAATCGTTTGGCTATTTTCTTGCGCAAATACTATTAAAGAGCAAAAATCAGTCAATGAATCGTTGGAATAAATTCTAATATCATCAGAAGAAGTAAGTCCTTCTAAACCATTTATAGTAATTAAATTCACATTATTCAGAATTATTATTTGAGGGACCTGTCTTAAACTTTCCAGACCATTTAAGTTGGTCAATAAATGATTATTAGAAAGAAAAAATTGAACATCAATATCATTTAGACTGTTCAAAGAATTTAGAGTTTCCAATTTCCAATTTTCTGCAATTCTTAAAGCATTTGATATAGTAGTTAAATTTTCAAGACCATTCAGCGAGATAAGTTCAAGATTATATTCAATTTCCAAAAAATCTAATTTTATAATATTTTCTAAACCGTGTAAAGATTTTAAGTTGTCATTGTACCTAATAAATATTCCACCATTAATTACTTCTAAATTCTCCAAGGCACTTAAATCCTCTACTTCATCAGTATAATTGATAATCAAATTTCCGTTAATTGTTTTGTAGTTTTTAATAATTGGATCTTCTAAATCTTTAAGCGAGCGGATTTCCAAATTTCCTTCCAGTTGGGTTGTTAATTCTGCAAGGTTATCATCTGAAGAACATGAGATTGTTAATACTACCAATATGATAATTCCTAATAATTGTTTTTTGATCATGATTTTTTTAAGTTAAATTTTAGTACTAGATTTATTAAATTTCAGTGCTTACATCTGAATAAGTTCCCTTATAGCGTCCTGTTCTCATTTCTCCATCTGGCCGCGCAAATTCAAAATCTATTTCATCTGCATTGAATAAACGGATATAGACACTTGGTCGATGATTCCAAATACTAAACTCTTTTTTCTTTATTATTGCGGTATTTAAAGGATGAAAACCACCTTTATAATGAATGCCATTTTCATTGTCAATAGTCGGTTCTAAGTCTATATCAGAATCAGAAGAGCAGGATTGGCAGGCGATGGCTATTAAACTAACTAAGAATAATTTTGCCGTTTTCATTTTAAATTTTATTTATTCTATAAGTTGATACTATGACGAATTAATGTTCTTTTTGTTACAAAAAGAGAGTGTTTTTTTAATTTGATTTGATTAATTGTTGGAGTTAAACTTAATATAGATTTTAATCTGTTATTTTTCGCATCACCCATTCTAAGGGTCCAGAGTTGTTATATTTTCTCCAAATAATAGCAAATAGGATACACAGTAAACTAAATAAGAGAGCATAACCAACTGAAAATTCAATTAAATAATTTCCCATTTTTGAAGGGTTTATGACTTCAATAATTCCCATTCCAATAATGACGTGTGCGACGTAAAAGGTCAAGGCCAATTGTCCTGTTTTATTTAAGGCATCAATGATAAAACTATTTTCAAATTTCTTGGCAATGAGTATACAAGCTGAAATGAGTGCAAAAGCAACGGCAATACCATTGAACATATAAATGGGTAGCGGTGGCATGGGGTCTGTTCCAAAAACTTCAGTGAGTTCCAGAGCAGCTTCTTGGTTTCCTTCTGATAAAATTGAGATGGACAGATAGGACACCACTTGAATAGAAATAAAAATGAGGGTACTCATCCAAAATATTTTTTTTACGAATTTGTCATTGTGTAAATCCTGTTTTCCAAACCAATACCCAAAGATCATAAAGGCAGTCCAAGGCATTACGGGATGGAAACCATTAAAAAATAGATTTCTTATGAAGCCTTTAAACGTCCACAAATCTCGGTACTCTAAAGTGGCAAAATCCCATCCTGTTTCGTAATTCAAAACTGTTATTAGAATAGGGTATATGAGAATAATGCAAATACCTGAAATTAGGATTGTTTTTTCTTTACAAGTCAAGAGCACCAGTGTGATAGCCACATAAATTCCATAAAAGTGCAGGATATCTGCTGGCCAGATTGTGATGTATGAGATACCAATAAAGAATAGAAAGACGGCTCTTTTTGCTATTCTACTCCGAGCAACTTTTAGTTTAGTCTGATCCTTATTTTTAATGGCAGAATTTGTCATTAAAGCAAGACCAACCCCCGCTAGAACAACGAATGTGGCTGCGGCTTTGCCATCAAAAATACCAGCAAACGCCTTGACCCAAGGCAGTCCATTTTCGCCGAAGACGACTTTGAAATTGACGATAATCATTCCGATAACGGCCAATGCCCTTGCTACATCTATTCCTATTATTCTTTGTTTCATGATGTGTTTATTAAATCTCTATACTGTTTGCGTATTGTTTTAAACTATCCGTTAGTAGAAGGTCATTTGTTGAGATTCTTCAAACAAGGATATTAATTTTATAACTTTCTTAGTTTTAGTGGTGTTATGACGTCTTAGGCGTTACGAGATAAAATGCAATTAAAAATTAACTCCTATTTCCAATGCAAACCCAAAGTTTTTATTGATCACTTTAGACGTCTGCCATTGTTGAAAGAGACCAGCTCCAATCACGATTCCATACTCTTTCCATGGAATTATTTTCACACCTTGGTTAGCCCGAAGACCTATTAAAAAATTAGTTGATTTTCTGTCTTCTAGATCTCTTAACACTTCCAATCCAACAGGGACACTTAAACCAAGATCGACATAAACACCAGGTGTTATTTTGACATAACCATTGAATCCGAACCCTAAGGTATACGAATCCGCAAAGCTATACCCACGCTCTTGTACTATATCTGATTTAGCTCTAGATTGCCCATAACCTATTACAAAAGGAATAATAAGGTCTTTTTCATGGTCTGAAAATCCAGTATATGAAACATTCCAACCCTCATTATATTTATCTGTCATTCTTCTATAGGTGAGCATATTAAACCACTTCCCCAAAGAAACATAGGTTTCAAAAGTGGATGCGTCTTTAGGGGAACTCGCATTATCCAGCATTTTATCTTTTGTCAAACTGTTGGTTGTATTTTCTTTTTGTGCAGTGATATAGCTCCGTAAGCAATATTCCAATGCTGCTCGGATTCTTTGTTCGTGGGTTTCAAAGATTTCCGTTAAACTCGACACTGGAAAGCCCTGCTCTTCATAATGAGCGATTTTATAAAGTTCATCTCCGTTTTCTGCATAGAAATAGAGTTCGATATACACTCTAGCTGTTCTTTTATCTATACTTGTTTGTGATTCTTCAATTTTTAAATGATCCACCTTTAAAGTAATTGGAACTCTGTCACCTGTTTTAGGCAGAACGACATCCATAAAGTTCTGGATGGTTGTTGCCATACCATTTTCAAAACTCAATTTCACTTTCTGATAAGAACTGTTTTCTACAACTCCAAGGTTCACTTCTATACGATTATCGATAACCTTATCTATATAAAAATCTTGATTTTCAATCTCGAAGGGAACTATTTTTAAATCTATAGTGGTCTGAGAAAAACAAACGGCACCACTAAAAAACATCAGTAAAATAGGTATTACTTTTTTCATTATTGTTTTATTAAATAGAACTGTTATAATGAACTTCGATATCACTAATTTCATCAATATCATATTTTAGTATTAAGGAATTCTTTGATATTGAGATGATATAAGCTTTTATCTTATCCCCTTTTTCATCGATCATTAAGACATAAGCACCGCTGGTATTCAGGATAAAAGTTCCTTCTTCAACTTTGCCTTCCGATGTTGACGTATAAGTCATGTCTTCATCAAAAAGAATATAATCTCCTTTTTCCCTTTTGTTGGGTGGGAACTCCATACTTTCGATTTTGTAGGTATCTAAAAACCAGGTATTGAATAGCATATTTGTATCGCTTTGTTGAACTTGTGTTTTGCCTGTTACGGACGGAATTAAAAAGTTAGTAATGATGACCACCCAGATGTAAATTTTCATAGAATTATTTTATTTATGATTTATGGGGCAAATATATTTAGGCACTAGCCTTATAATGATTCGCCCTATAATACCAAACAAAAAAAAGTGTCTCCATTTATCGGGAAGACACTTTTTATTAGTTTATACTATTAATAATCAGTAAGTTAAATAATTATTTAGACTTATGAAGTTTTTTGAATTCGGTAGGCGTCATTTGCGTATGTTTTTTAAAAGCTGTGTAAAAAGCTGCTTTGCTATTAAAACCTACATCTAAGGAAATCGCAAATATTGTATCTGGTTTAGGCTCCATGAGTTTCTTTTTAGCCTCTGCAATTCTGAAGCTGCTAATAAAATCTGGGAAACTCATTTTAGCACTCTGATTGATGGCCTGTGATATATGATGAATAGAGTGATTTAATTTTTCAGCGATGGTATTCAATTTTAAATCAAAGTCCAAATAAAGCAATTCTTGATTAACAACCTCTTTAATTTGCTCAAAAAGCTCTGAAGAATCTGTTAGTGAAGATTTTGCATATTTCTCAATAGTAGCAGTGGGTAGATCTTCAAAATTCCCAGAATAAGCAAATACTGGAAAATGCATAATAGAAAAGGCGAATATAAAGAAGAATATAGAATAGATGAGTGTTTCAAATTTTAGGTAAAAGTTGAAATTACCGATATCTAGACTGCCTAGAATGGTGGTCACAAATACTATTATTTGCATCAGTATCACTGCGACTACAATGGTCTTAATCCATTTATAAAGGTTTTTTTGACTTTCATTTAATTCAATTTGCAATGGAGCCTTTTTCAGTTTCTTATAAGCAAGAAACATAAGTGCACTATTGATAGAACTCACTAAAATATATTCAACTAAAACCAATAGGCCATAATTCGAAGTCTCCAATGCTTCCACAAAATCTTGTAAATTTTGATCATGATCAAATGGAAGAAACACTAAAATTCTGACTAAAGTATAAGCTCCCACAATAGGAATCCATTTTTTTATATCGAGTTCGGATTTAGTATAAATAGCGATGAAATAGTAAAATAATAAGCCTGTAAAATGATAGAAAAAATAGGTGACTCCAGAATAGGTGGCAGGTATTAGGTTAGTGATCGAAAGATGGTAGTCTAAAGCCGTAATCACATAAATAAAAAGTAAGGAGGATAACACGTATCGTATTTTTTTATTGTTTCCTAATCCAAATTTATTAAATAGAATAAATACGATCAAGACCAGTCCGGAAATTATACTTAATACTGGAAAAACACCTAAAACATTCATGTTGATAAATTAAAGTATCAAAGGTAGTCTCATTAGGTCCTATAAATACAGTACGAGAATTGTATTAGGTTATAACTAATAAATTATCGTTAAATAATAGGCGATTAAACGTTTTTATCTAAGTACATGACAAAAAACGAAATATATCAGTATCGTATTGATTTTCAGAGTTTAGTAGAACATTAGCTAAAAAAGTTAGACCATATTTAAAAATACTTTTAGCCCTTCTAC
>Ga0306864_1000554_pt1 | contig 17009 bp, 15 predicted proteins | sample AntRauTorckE5430_FD_190448 | JGI IMG/M metagenome (GOLD analysis project Ga0306864, IMG submission 190448) | Saline lake microbial communities from Rauer Islands, Antarctica - Metagenome Torckler E5 #430 (v2) (version 2) | ecosystem: Environmental > Aquatic > Non-marine Saline and Alkaline >...
CGTAGCGATTAATCCACGCGGAGCAGCATTGGAAAGAGAAATTAAAAAGTTGTTATAAAGAACCCACCCCCAAACCCTCCCTTAAAATAGAGGGGCTACCAAAAGTAGAATATTGTGCTTTCAAACTCCCAATCTTCGACCTTTCTATTTTAAGGAAGTTGCTACGAAAAGACGGAATATAAACTTTAGAGTTACTAATTTCAAGACTTCCACGCTCCCCTCCATTTTAAGGGAGGGGTTGGAGGTGAGTTTTTACAAATAATCTACATCTTTACTATACCGATATGTCATCAAAAAATTAATCGCTCGTTCCAACTCAAAATCCTCGTGCAAAACCTTATAAATCATTTTTGTAATCGGTGCATTGACCTTATAATGTTCGCAAAGTTGATTCACAATTTTGACCGTTCCAACGCCTTCCGCAAGTTCGTAATCTTGTTCTTCTTCAATTTCTTTCATCGTTTTGCCCTTCGCCAAACTATAACCGACCGAATAATTCCGACTTTTTGAACTTGAAGCCGTTGCGACCAGATCGCCGATGCCCGCAATGCCTAAAAAAGGCTCAAGATTCGCCCCCATCGCCTTGCCAATATGAATCATTTCGGATAAACCTTTGGTAATTAATAACGCCCAAATATTATAACCCATACCCAATCCGCCCAACAATCCTGCACCTATCGCAACCGTATTTTTCAACGCTCCTGCGAGTTCTGCACCAATCGTATCACTGGTCGAAAACACTTGAAAACGATCCCCTCGCAGTACATTTTTTCCCGAAAAAATAACTTCCTTAAAATGACTTGCAATAACGGTTGCGGCAGGTTGTCCTTTCAAAATTTCAGATGACAAATTAGGGCCCGAAAGACAGCCAATTCGCACAACTGAGGTTTCTTGCCGAATGACTTCGCTCATCGTATGCACGTTCATTCGCCCCGAAAGCAAATCTTCATTATATAAATATCCGCTATCCAAACCCTTCGTTCCGTGAATTAATAAATGGTACGGCTTTAAATAATCTGCCATTTTCTGCATCAAACTCCGAAATGCTTTGGACGGAATCACGGGAAAAATCAATACGCAGCGTTCCGCAACTTCTTTTAAATCAGACGTTCCAATAATATTATGCTCCAAATCAATGCCCTTCCAGCGGTGCATTTCGTTGATTTGCCGTACCGTTTCTTCCGTTCGGCTGTACAACAAAACCGTTTCCACATTGATAGCTAACAACTTTGCAATCGTCATTCCGAACGAACCAGCGCCAATTACGCCAACCGTTTCATATTTTGGATAAGTATAATTTTCTTTCAATTTTTTATGAATTATCAAACCTGTGGGGTTTTGAAAACCCCACAGGTTTTTCGTTAAAAACTATTTTAAAGTATCTTTCGACAAATCTGAAGGTAATATTTCAATTTTTTTAGAGGAAGTCGAATCCATTTTGACAGACTTATACTTTTCTAATGCCTTAACCATACTATCTAATTTTTCCAACTCCTCTAAATCTACTAAATTTTTGAAAGGACTTACATAAAAACTGGTATCGTCAAACGTATGATTGAATTTCGGTTGATGCGTTTCAATTGGAAAATCATAGGTCGGTCTTGACGGCGTATTACAAGTTGAAACTCTGATAAGTACGAATAAAATCTGTGCAATAACATAAAAAACCAGCCAGTTATAGCGGTTTTTCGGTGCTTCTTTTTGCTCAATAACTTTATCTGCTTGCACATAATAATGATGCGTTTGCTCGTCAACATTTAATTTTATGCCTTCATCTAAGACCGACCTCGCGAGTTCTGTCCGCTTATATTCGTTATTTAATAAAACAACAATTTCGTATAATTTAAACGCATATTTATCTCGAATATCAAAAAAATACATCGACATTCGATTGAAATTCACGATAAATGATGGCTCAACTAAAGCATAAATTCGACTACCAGCCACAAATTCTTTTCGCAATAACTCTTGTTCAATCGTTTCAACTTCCCTCATTTTTTGATGATACCAGCGATACGCTAATTGATAAGCCGCCGCTTCGTATTCAGTAGATAAAGGAAAGTTTTGATTTAATAAAATAGATAAATCGTTTTGTAAATTATTGCGTAAAGCATTGTATAACAGTTTATTATAATAAAAATTAACATAAGGAGCGATAAAAGAAATAAACGCTAAATCGTTTTTTTCTTTTTGGTCAATAATCGTATTTACCGCAGCGGTATAGGATTCAATATCGCCTTTTTCTAAAAACCTTAATAGCGGTTTATCTTGAAAAATAAAGCGATGAAACTCAAAATTAGCATCTGTTTCCAAATTCTCAAAAAACTTCAAAACACCATCTTTATCATATTCTCTTTCGTGGATAAAAATAGTCGCCTGCCCTTGCAATTCAAACTCCGCCATCAAGACTTTTCGAGCTTGTTTCAAGGTATTTTTATCAATTTCCCGACCTTCCAACTCTTCAGGAAGCACGTAGAATGGACTTAGATAATTCATGGATATGATTTTATGAATAAAGTACCGCCAATTTTGTTCGTCTAATAAGGCTTCAACATTACTTGACGACTAAAGTCATTAGTACTTTGAATCCATTATAAATTTCTTTTTATTTAAACAAAAATCAAATTTAACCTAATTCTTATTGAATAATTCATATTTGCACCCTCAAAAAACGGTAACGTTTGCTAACTTTATCATTTATAAAATAAATTTAAAAAACACTCATATGAAAGAAATATTAATTTTCGTGATAGCTGCATCACTATTGACCACGTCTTGTTTTGATGAATGTACATTCGAAACCTGTGCAGCACCTAACTTTAACGTAATTAATGCACTTGTTTTTAATTTCGATACGACTTATTCAAACAGTGACATTGCCGATGCACACATTATTAAATACACAAAAGGGGGTAATTTCTCCCAAGCCTTAGATACTTTCTACTTTACAGAACAATTTAATAATAATGATTATTTAATGGTACTTTCTGACCCAGAGCCTTTTTCTTCGGGCGGAACACTGAACTTAAATTCGTATGAAAATTTTGACTATATAATTAAACCTAATTCGACAGGAAGAGATTATAAGGTCAATACGATTCAAGTCAAAGGCGAGTTCAGCGATTGTGATTGTGTTTATACCAATACGCAAAAAACCTTTGAATTAGACAGCATTGCGACAGATAGAACTGGCTCGAACTTACAAGTTACGTTGAATTAAAATGCTCTTAGAAAAATGTAGTGGAAGTGAAAATTTAGTTTTCCTAACATATTATAATACGTTGATTATCAATTACTTCATAACAAAATTTCATAGAATTTAGATTTTACCAATTTCCACTAAATTCACCTAAGAACCAATTAAAAAAGGTGTTAAAGTTTAACGACTACAATACCGAAATACCTTCAAACATGAAATACTTCATTCCGATTGTATCAATATTTTTTTTTATGAATTGTCATTCAAGGCTGGATAAACCAGAAAATCTGCCGATGATGATGGATAAAACCGTGAATCAAAATCTAAAAATTTCGGTAGAAGCCTTTATAAATAATCCATTAAATAAGGAATATTTATCAAAGAATTGTCGGAAAATTAGTCAAAATAAAAAAAATGAATGGCTTTACACAAAAGATAGCTCATTTGTTCAGGTTCACTACGATATCGCAACGGAAGTTCATATCAAATCCGTAGGTGATTTTTTAAATTATGGAATCAAAATCGGACAAACTCGAAGCGATTTTGAAACCATTTTTTATCAATTATTAACAAAGGAATACGACCCTTACATTCGTATTCAAAAGCATCAAATAGAATTTAGTGCAACCAAAATAGCAGAAGCTGTTTGGTCATTTCACTTTGAAAATGATACTTTGAAATCAATTGATTTCGTAGGTATTTAAGTAAATATGTAAAAAATAGATTAGATAACTATCCCTTGAAAATATTGCAGTTACAGCGTTGTAGCCGTAATAATTAATATTTAATACTTCACTAAAGTTATTGGACTGTTCTATTATATTTGTAGCCATAGCTTATTATTAAAATAACCAGTGTTATGTTTAAAACAAAAATTGCAGGAATTGGGCATTACGTCCCAGAACAAGTCGTAACCAATGATGATTTGGCTCGACACATGGACACGGATGATGCGTGGATTCAAGAAAGAACAGGCATTCAAGAAAGGCGCTATGCAAAAAAATCTGAGGAAACGACTTCGATTTTGGGTGCAAATGCAGCAAAAATCGCTATCGAACGGGCAGGAATTACGGCTGATGATGTAGATTTTATCATTTTTGCAACGCTTAGTCCCGATTACTATTTCCCTGGAAGTGGCGTTTTGATGCAGCGTCATTTGGGTATGAATAAAAACGAAATCGGTGCGTTAGATATTCGGAATCAATGTTCAGGTTTCGTCTATGGCTTGTCGATTGCTGACCAGTTTATTAAAACTGGGATGTATAAAAATATCCTTTTGGTGGGTGCGGAAATGCACTCTTTTGGTTTGGATTTTACGACAAGAGGGAGAAATGTTACGGTCATTTTTGGTGACGGAGCTGGTGCGGTGATTTTGCAACCAACCGAAGAGGAGAATCAAGGCATTTTGTCCACGCATTTGCACGCTGACGGCACACAAGCCGAACATTTGGCGTTCATAAATCCTGGTGCTCACGGTGGCGTTCATAATCCTGACCACGATTATGGTTATCCGACAAAAGAGGAAAATGAATACGGTGGCTTATTTATGACCGACAAAATGTGGGAAGAAGGTGATATTTATCCTAATATGAACGGGCAGCACGTTTTCAAATATGCGGTGACGAAATTTCCAGAAGTCATCATGGCAGCCTTGAACAAGAGCGGTTATACAACACAAGATTTGACGATGTTGATTCCGCATCAAGCGAATTTGAGAATCAGTCAATTCGTTCAAAAACGACTAAAATTAAGGGACGACCAAGTATTTAACAATATCCAAAAATACGGTAACACGACCGCAGCTTCTATTCCTATCGCTCTTTCGGAAGCGTGGGAAGCAGGAAAAATTAATCGTGGCGATTTGGTTTGTATGGCTGCTTTTGGTAGTGGTTTTACGTGGGCTTCGGCTTTGTTAAAGTGGTAAATTTCGTTGTTTTATTATTTGATTGTTTCATTGCTACGTGGTTTCATTATTAATCGTCATGACGATAAAAGCGAGGAAACCATGTAGCAATGGGACAATATAAAAACCATCAAGAAATCATCTTGTCAATATCCACATATTCATTAATCAACTCGACTGCTCGTTGAATTTTCCACGGTGTTTTTCGATTAATTTTTACTTCGATTTTTGAAATTTTAATCACCGCTCCGTAAGTATCCAAATTAGAATAAATAACTGGAATTTCGTTTTCCGTGATGTATTCGTCACATTCTGCATCAAAAAACCTATGATTCGTTATAATAATCCCCGTAAGTGGCGATTTTTCTAAATTATTTTCTTTGTGAAAATCTCTAATTTTACTAAGTGCCTGCGTCAACCGACGAGAACTAATGACCAATAACAGATGGTCATAATTCGTAAATTCTTCGACATCAACCAACGACGAATCGATGATATTTTCGATTTTATTATTTAATTTATGCCCATTTCGCAACACCTCGCCATCGACCACCCTACGCACCGTATAAAGCAGCGGATACGCCAAACTTTTGTCGTAAGGAATTACGCCCAACAGCGACAAATTATGTTTGTCCAAATAAATTTTGACCAATTCACGAACTTTTTCCAATTTTTCGGGCAAGACTTTATTAATAATAATCCCAATAATCGTTACCTTTTTTTCTCGAAAGAGCGACAAACTCAAATTGATTCTATCAATTGTATTCCCTACGCCACCCTCTACGACCAAGACAACACCGCTATCAACAAGATTTGCAACATCTGCATTCGACAAATCCACAACGCTGCCCACGCCCGGATGTCCCGTTCCTTCGTACACAACGATTTCATATTTTGCTTCCAAATTCGCAGCCGCCTGAACGATACTTTCTGAATAATTGTAATTTTCCGGATTTTTCAAATAAGCCGTCGTTGCTCCTCGCCCCAAAATTACAGGGCTGTGATTTTCGGCTTCCAATTCAAAATCCATGACCCTCGAAAATAGCAACGCATCTTTATCGACTCGCAAGTCGCCTAATTCTACGAATTCCTGACCTACGGGTTTGCAATAACCGACATTCAATCCTCGCTGTTTCAGAGCGTGAACGATTCCCAAAGTCGAAGTCGTTTTTCCAATGTGCTGACTGGTCGCTGCTATGTAGATTCTCTTAATTCCCATTTTTTTTTGTAATTTATTTATAAAATTAGCTATATATTATTAAAAAATTATTTTTATTGAACCCGCCCAGAGGTTTCGGAAGAGTATTCATAGATTAGACGATTAAGTAGATAAAATTAACGCATCATTTCTATTTTATCCACCATCGAAAGACGGACTACTTTATCGCCGTTCATTGTAAATAGATTATGTGTTTTCATTGTTTCAGAAATGACCATATTATACCGTAAAAAAGTATTTTGAAATGGTCAATCCAATAAAAACTTCTGCTTCTGAATCATTCGGAAAATAAGAAAAATATTGCTTATCCGAAACACTTCCTGAGAAATCCAATGCTGATAAACCATTTATATCAAAAAACGAATATTACCATCTTTATCCAAACGTACATCGACTCTTCTAAAGTCCTAAATCATACTATTATACAAAATAAAAAATTAGGGCTATTCTTCTAAGGTTATAAAATTTACACCTTGAAAGTCTGCGAAAACCTGCCCACGAGGTTTCCCCGATATTCCTATTACGTTTAGGCGATACTAACGCTTATAACCTTAGAAGGGCAACCATTTTTTTTTAATTAATTGATATTTAGTTTATTAATCAGAGTCGATTTCATCCTTTTTTAAATCCGTTAAATCCGTACTCCTTTTCTTTTTACGTATAAAAGGAACACGGATTTAACGGATTTAAAAAAGGATTTGACGGATTTTTTTCGGCTACAAAAAAACCTCCCCAAAGCCAAAGCTCTAAGAAGGTTTTTTTATATCCAAAAAAATTCCTAATTTCTAATTAAAAACTCCTAATTAATCTTACATCATACCTGGCATTCCGCCGCCACCCATTGATGGGCCTGCACCTTCTGCTTCAGGTTTGTCAGCGATAACACATTCCGTTGTTAAAACCATACCTGCAATAGAAGCTGCATTTTCCAAAGCGATACGAGTCACTTTAGTCGGATCAATAACCCCTGCTTCTTTCAAGTTTTCATAAACATCAGTACGAGCATTGTAACCGAAATCACCTTTTGCTTCCCGTACTTTCATCATGACGACAGAACCTTCAACACCTGCATTTTCAGCAATCGCGCGTAAAGGAGCTTCAACACATTTTCTCACGATTTCGATACCTAAGTTTTGATCTTCGTTTTCGCCAACTAAATTAGCCAAAGCCAATGATGCACGAACCAACGCAACACCACCACCAACTACGATACCTTCTTCAACCGCTGCACGAGTTGCGTTTAACGCATCATCAACACGGTCTTTTTTCTCTTTCATTTCAACCTCAGTCGGCGCACCAACATAAAGAACAGCAACACCACCAGCTAATTTAGCTAAACGTTCTTGCAATTTCTCTTGATCGTAATCAGAAGTTGTTGTTTCGATTTGTTGTTTGATTTGGTTGATACGAGATTTAATTGCCTCTTCCGAACCGTTACCATTAACAATCGTTGTATTATCTTTATCAACTGTGATTTTTTCAGCAACACCTAAATGTTCCAAACCAGCATCTTCTAATTTATAACCCAATTCTTCACTAATAACAGTTCCACCAGTCAAGATAGCGATGTCTTCCAACATAGCTTTTCTGCGATCACCGAAACCAGGTGCTTTTACAGCAACTACTTTCAAACCACCTCTCAAACGGTTCACAACCAATACACCCAATGCTTGAGAATCAATATCCTCAGCGATGATTAATAAAGGGCGACCGTTGCCTAATGCTTTCTCTAATACAGGAACGATGTCTTGCATATTAGAGATTTTTTTATCGTGAATTAAGATATACGGGTTTTCATATTCTGCAACCATTGTTTCTGCATTGGTTACGAAATAAGGTGACAAATAACCTCTGTCAAACTGCATTCCCATTACTTCCTCAACGTAAGTATCGGTTCCTTTTGCCTCTTCAACCGTGATTACACCGTCCGTAGAAACTTTCTTCATTGCATTTGCAATCAAGCTACCAATTTCTTTATCATTATTCGCAGAAATAGAAGCAACTTGCTCGATTTTGCTAAAGTCACTTCCAACCGTTTCAGACATTTCTTTCAACTGTCCGATAACTGAAGAAACTGCTTTATCAATACCACGTTTCAAATCCATTGGATTCGCACCAGCAGCCACATATTTCAAACCTGTAGCCACCATTGACTGAGCCAAAACAGTAGCAGTCGTCGTTCCGTCACCTGCTAAGTCAGCAGTTTTAGAAGCCACTTCTTTTACCATTTGAGCACCCATGTTTTCGATAGGATCTTCTAATTCAATTTCTTTTGCTACCGTAACACCATCTTTTGTAATCGCTGGTGCACCAAATTTTTTCTCAATTACCACATTACGACCTTTAGGGCCTAAGGTTACTTTTACTGCGTTTGCAAGTTGGTCAATACCTGATTTCAATTTTTCTCTTGCGTCACTATTGAAGCTAATATTTTTAGCCATAATTTTATTCGTTTTTTATTAAATTTAGTAATAGTTTTTTTATAAAAAAAACAGTACGATTTTGAAATTTTTAAGATGGTTTATCAATTTCGGGGCAAATTCCCAACTAAAAACTGAAAGTTACCAACTTAAAAATTAGTCCAAAATAACCAAAATATCGTCTTCACGCATAATTAAGTAATCCACACCTTCGTAAGAAAGTTCTTGACCACCATATTTACCGTAAAGTACAACATCACCCACTTGAACAGTCATTTTAATCTCCTCTTTTCCTGGTCCAACCGCTACGATTTCCCCTTTCTGAGGTTTCTCTTTAGCCGTGTCCGGAATAATTAATCCACCTGCTGTTTTCTGTTCTGCCGGGAAAGGCTTTACTATTACTCTGTCGTTAATTGGCTTCATCATAAAGCAAACAATTTTTTATTTTAAGTATTAAAAATTTTATTTATCTCGGAATTTCAAGAATCGGATGCTTTGAAAACTTCCGACCCATTTCCCACACTACTACCTAACATTTCTTATGCCATTGAAAAAATGCTGACAAAGTTGCAGTATTGAAAAAATATTGGCAAAATCAAACCACTTTAATAAATGTCAATATGGCACTATGACAATACATAGAAAATGATTGTCTATATTTCATATAACTCTATTGGCAAATCATCGGGATCACTAAAAAATGTAAACCGTTTTCCTGTGAATTCATCTATTCTAATCGATTCGCACAAAACGCCTTTTTGATTTAATATTTCAATAGTGATTTCAATATCAATCACCTCAAAAGCTAAATGTCGCAAGCCATTGGCTTCGGGGCGAGAAACTCTTTCGGGCGAATTAGGGAACGAAAATAATTCGATGACATATATTCCATTTAAAGCCAAATCAAGTTTATAAGAATCTCGTTCTTTTCGATAAACTTCTCGGACAATTTCTAAACCTAATACATTCGTATAAAAGGATTTAGATTTCTCATAATCAGAACAAATAATGGCAATATGATGTACTTTTTGAAGCATCCTTTAAAGTTTATGATTTCTTAATGAATCTTATGGTGAAACAAAAAATGGCTTTTTGATAATTTCTGCAAACGTCAATGCACAAAATATTCACGAAAAAAAGTTAAGTTTCCACAAAACTTGTCAAAGAAGCGGATTCATAAACCAAAAAAGCCACAAATGCGAATGAGGCATTTGTGGCTTTTTTTGGAAAACCAATAAATTGGAATTTTACATATAATATGTATCCGTATTGTTATCGACATCCTTCACAGGTACTTGATATTCAATTGTATTTTCACCAGTTGTAGGCGCGTTTGTTTTGACCAAAAGGCTGGTCACCAAACAAAGAATTACTAAAATCCCTGCTAAAGCCCAAGTAATTTTTTCAATAAAATCTGTTGATTTCGCCGCACCAAACATTTGATTACCTGCACCACCAAACGTAGCATCTAACCCACCACCTTTCGGATTTTGGATTAATACCGCACCCATCAATAATAAACAAACCAATGCAATCGAAATAGTTAAAAACGTAATCATAATATTATTTTTGGCTTTAGTTAAAAGGTTTGAAAATCAATTATTAGGTGACTTAAAACCCCTTAACCAATTAAATATTTTTTATTAATTGTTTAATTTTGGCTGCAAAGTAAACCTTTTTTTGTGGATTTTTCAAAATTAATTGTTGATACATTTTAATTGATCGCTCAATTTTACCTTGTTTTGCCAGAAGGTCAGCATAAGTTTCTGTAATAATGCCGTTTTCTTCCGCAGGAATTTGTGCGATTCGCTGCAAATATTTTTTAATCCGCTCTTTTTTAGCTTCCTTATTTTGATACTTATCCGATAACGCTGCCCGAATTTCATTCACATTCGCCGTTGAAATAATCGTTTCTTGTTCCTCTTCCAATGGCAATTCAGACTCATCATCAACATCAATATACGCTGGTCGATCATCTTTTCTAAAAACATTATCCAGCGAAAGTTCAAAATTTTCTTCCGTTTTCAAAACAACCTCTTCATCTTTATTTTCAGAAACAGTTTCTTCGTATTTTGCCTCTTTTATCGCAGGATTTTCCGTTATTAAATCACTAATTTTTTCATGGATAATTTCATGCAACGGTTTTTTCACTTCATGCGAATTATCCGCTTCGCCGTGACGATTTTCATGTTCTGAAACCTCATAATTATCTTCAGCAAAATGTTTGTCATCGTGTTCATCATGATGATCATCGTGATGATTTACACCATGATCATCAAACATCGACAAATCCTCTTCGTCGCCAATGATTTGTTTATCAATCTCAAATTCAAATTCAACCTCATCATCCAAACCTTCCAGCTCATCATCACCCAATAAATTATCAATATCTTCCTCAATCGGAGCGTGTTTCTCTACCCGTTGGCTTTCTAAAATTAAAGCCTGAATTTCTTTTTGATCCTTCATTTCTTGATTAGTGATTGGTGATTGGTGATCAATTTCCTCCGAATTTTCAACCGTTTCAGTCGTTATAATTTCATTTTGATTTTCATCAATACCGCTTTCCTCCAAGTCATTTTCAGTATCAATTTCCTCCGAATTATCAACCGTTTCAGCCGTTATAATTTCATTTTGATTTTCATCAATACCGCTTTCCTCCAAGTCATTTTCAGTATCAATTTCCTCCGAATTATCAACCGTTTCAGTCGTTATAATTTCATTTTGATTTTCATCAATACCGCTTTCCTCCAAGTCATTTTCAGTATCAATTCCCTCCGAATTTTCAACCGTTTCAGCCGTTATAATTTCATTTTGATTTTCATCAATACCACTTTCCTCCAAGTCATTTTCAGTATCAATTTCCTCCGAATTTTCAACCGTTTCAGTCGTTATAATTTCATTTTTATTTTCATCAATACCGCTTTCCTCCAAGTCATTTTCAGTATCAATTTCCTCCGAATTTTCAACCGTTTCAGCCGTTATATTTTCATTTTGGTTAAAAATACTTTCCCAATCATCCGAAGGAAAAGTAATTTCATTAGCAGCCGAATTCGTATTTTCTAAATCCAAAAATGGCGCATCAACCTCTTGTTTCAGTTCCCCCAACGGCACTAAATCCAATGTTTCCAACTGTTCAACCTCAACCTTCATCGCAGGATATTCCACAACATAAATATTTTCCTTATTAATATACTTTCTAAGAAAAACACGGTCATAAGCATAAGCAGAAGTCGTATGTAAATGTTTTTGGTAATTGGGATGATTCGTCGCTTTTAACTTACGCAAAAGAGCAATTCTTAGACTTTGGACATAAGGATATTGTTGGAGCAACTTTTCGATTTGCTCAACAGAAAAGTCATTATTTTCTGGGGATGCTAAAAAAGTGGTAAAATCCTTTGGTATCATGTTTTTCTAAGTTTGCTGCGGCTGCGTAATCTTAGGTGTTGGCGACCTAAGTCTATTCAAAAGTTTAATATTTATTTCCTTTTTGCGGTAAAGGTTACAATTGAATTTGTCCCAGTTTACCCCGATTATTTGGGGAATACTCGGAATTAATAGATTGTTGAAGGTGCAAATTACAAATTTTTAATTAAAAAAGTCAAATTGCTTTTTGCCTATTATCGTAAAAATCAATTCGTTAAGTCGATAAAAAGAACGTATTTTTGGAACACGATGCAAAAATCTTATAGGTTTGATCGTCCAGTTTTAATTTTCACTTTTATTTTTATTAAATCAATGTCTAATTTATTAAATACGCCTTGTCCTTCATGTGGCGGAAAGTTACTATTTTCAGCAGAAAAACAGCTTTTAGCTTGTAATTATTGCGGTTATACCCAAGATGTGAACCGCAATAATGACGAGGTAATTGAGCAAGGTTTGCGAGAGGCCGTTCTAAAAGCAAAACGATTTATACCTGAAGAATTAGGAGAACAGGTTTTGCATTGCGGCAATTGTGGTGCGAATGTGATGACGGAACAAACGCAAGTCGAACACGAATGTCCATTTTGTGCCTCAACGCAAATTAACCTGGAGGCTTTTGAACATAATTTGATTCAACCAAGTGGTATTTTACCGTTTCAAATTCCAAAAAAAGAAGCCGTTGGGAAATTTAAGGAATGGATAGCCAAAGGTTGGTTTCACCCAGATAAGTTAAAAAAAATGGCAGCTTTGGAAGATTTGAACGGCATTTATATTCCTTTTTGGACTTTTGATGCCCTAACCGAATCAAGTTGGTCGGGCGAAGCTGGACATTATTATTACGAAAATCAAACCGTTCGAGTGAGCGGACGACTGCAAACGCAACGGACTCAGAAAACTCGTTGGGAGCGACGACGGGGCGATTTATCCCACTTTTTTGATGATGTTTTGGTGAATGCTTCCGAAGGTTTGGACAACCCAGAATTTCAGCGGATTTTGACTTCTTACCGCTTAGATGAGGTCATTAATTTCGATGCAAGATTGATTTTAGGTTGGCATGCGGAAGTGTATAATTTGGAAGTCAATGACGGTTATGATGTTGCGGATAAGATTATGGACGCTCGGATTCGAGGAATGTGTATCTCTCGAATGGGCGGCGATACGTACCGAAATTTGAACATTCGCACCGAAAAAAATGCACAAACCTTTAAGCATATTATGTTGCCAGTTTGGGTAGCAGCGTATCGATTTAATGGTAAGTCTTATCAATTTGTCATCAATGGTCAAACGGGTCGAGTCGGTGGCGAAAAACCTTATTCTTGGATAAAAATCACGCTTTTTGCCTTATTAGTCGCTGCGATTATTGCGATTATTTTTTTGGTAATGGGAGAGGTTTAAGTTTGAAGATTCATACTATAATTTTTATTATTAAAATAAAAAACAGTATCTAAAACCGTGGTTTCAAATACTGTTTTTTTATGAAAATTAAAAAACTTAAACGCTGCGTCCTCTGCGGTTAAATAATTTTACCTAAGCAAAAACCACATCAAACGCTTTACACATTTTAGCTTTCGCAATATCCAAATCTGCTTCCGTATGAGCCGCTGAAATGAAGCCAACTTCATAACCCGAAGGCCCTAAATATACCCCTTGCTCCAATAATTCATGGTGCAAAACCTTGAATTTTTCCATTGATGCAGGATTAATTTGATCCGCACGGATAATTCTTTCTTTCGTAAAGGCAATCCAAAAAATCGAACCAATTGTCGGAATCGAAACTTCGTAGCCTTTTTCATCGCAATATGCTTGAAGTGAATTCACAAATTTTTGCGTTTTCGCTTCCATATCTTCGTAAAAATTAGTTGCCAATAATTGCTTTGCAGCCGCAAGACCAGCCGCCATTGCCACAGGGTTTGCGGAAAGCGTACCAGCTTGATATACAGGCCCTTCTGGAGCAACATGTCTCATGATTTCGGTGCTCGCAGCATAAGCGCCAACGGGCATTCCACCGCCGATAATTTTGCCATAAGTCATAATATCGGGCCGAATACCATAGTAACCAGCCGCCCCTTCAAACCCAACTCTAAAGCCAGAAATCACCTCGTCAAAAATCAACAAAACCCCGTATTTGTAACACTTTATCCGCAAGCATTCCAAGAAAGATTTGTCTTGTAACAACAAACCATTATTCGCAGGAACCGGCTCAACAATAATACACGCAATGTCATGTCCATATTCTTGCAAGGTATCGTCCAACGCTTTACGGTCATCTAAAGGCAAAACGATGGTTTCCTTGACGAATGCTTCAGGAATTCCTGCCGATGTGCTTTCGCCGAACGTCACCAGACCCGAACCAGCTTTTACCAAAAGCGAGTCAACGTGTCCGTGATAACAACCTTCAAATTTGATGATTTTATTTTTGCCAGTTACACCTCGTGCCAAACGAACTGCCGACATTACTGCTTCCGTTCCCGAACTTACAAAACGCATTTTTTCAATGAATCGATTATTTTCAATAATCAATTTACCGAGTTCATTACCGAGTTTTGTCGGTGTGCCAAATGACGTTCCATTTTTGACCGTTTCAATGACAAAATCTTCAATTTCCTGATTTTTGTGTCCCAAAATTAAAGGTCCCCAAGAACAACAAAAGTCAATAAACTCATTATCATCTTCATCGTATAAACGGCTACCAACTCCTTTTTTTATAAATAATGGCGGACCAGAAACCGACTTAAATGCTCGTACAGGCGAGTTTACACCACCTGGGAAATATTTTTTCGCTTCCTCAAATAATTTTGCTGAATTCTCTCTTTTCATATTCTTTTATTCTTGCGGTATGTAAGCATTTTGAGGTATTTAGGTTTTAATATTTGACCGTTTTTAACAATTTTTTATTATTAATAAATGTATCTTTTAAAACCTAAATCTTTAAAACCTCCTTGAAATTTGCTGCAAAAATACGCTACTCAAAATTGTAAAACAAGGAAATATTAACTTGTTGCAAAGGTGTGATAAGGTTAGAATCGTTCTAAATATTAATATATGAAACGGTTTTATTTGTAGCCCATTCATTATGAATTTAAAATTAGAAGTGTTCAAAATAATTTTCACACCTATATTTTCATCTTTTTCTGATTTTATATCCTGAATAGAACTAAAATTCCCCCTTTGCAATCTTAAAACAGGAAACCTCCAATTATTCGTAACTTTGCGTTTGATTATTACATTTTAAAGAAATCAGCAAAATCTGCAAAATCAGCGGGAAAACCATGAATAAGATAGCAATAAAAGTAAAACCAAGTATAGAAAAAATCATTCGTCAAGGTCATCCATGGCTTTTTGAAGGTGGAATTATCAAACAAAATATAGAAGGAAAAGCGGGAGATTTTGCAATTATTTTTGATAATAAAAAAAATAAATTTTTGGGAATTGGTTTGTACGACCCGTTTTCGCCCATTCGTGTAAAAATGTTACACGCCAATTCTGCGGTTCAGATTAATGCGGAATGGTTTGAAATGAAAATCAAAACGGCTTATGAGAAACGGTTGCCGCTTTTGCAAACAAAAACAAATAGTTATCGCTTGATTTATGGCGAAAATGACGGTTTGCCGAGTTTGATTGCGGACGTTTATGCGGACGTTTTGGTGATAAAATTATATTCGTTGATTTGGTTGCCCTATTTAGATTTTTTGCAAGATATTTTATTAAAAGTTAGCAATTGCAATACGTTGGTGTTGCGATTGAGTAGAAATGTGGAACAACAAAAAGCCCATTTAAATGGCTTAAAAGATGGTCAAGTTTTGCGTGGCGAATTAAAAAATAGCCTGTCCCACAGTGTCCCGATACCTCGGGGAGAACTCGGGGAAACGATAATTTTTACGGAACATGGTTTGAAATTTCAAGCAAATGTCATTCACGGACACAAAACTGGCTACTTTTTAGACCATCGACACAACCGTAAAAGGGTCGGGGAATTGGCGAAAGGCAAACGAGTTTTAGACGTGTTTGCCTATGCAGGCGGTTTTTCCGTTCATGCGTTGGCAGGCGGTGCGAAGGAAGTCATCAGTTTGGATATTAGCAAACAAGCGTTGGAATTATCGAAAGAAAATGCGGCACTCAATCCGCACAAAGGCAAACACGGAACAATGGCAATTGACGCTTTCGAAGGCTTGGAAAACCTACATAAACAGCGAAAAGAATTTGACATTGTCGTAATTGATCCGCCTTCGTTTGCCAAAAAAGATTTAGAAACCGAACGAGCGATTAAAAGTTATGCAAGATTGGCGAAAGCCGGGATAAAATTGGTTGCCAAAGATGGAATTTTGGTTTTGGCTTCGTGTTCGAGTCGAGTTTCTGCCGACGAATTTTTTGAAACCGTTACGAATGAATTACACCGCTCTCGACGACCCTTTGAAATATTAGAAAAAACGTTTCACGATATTGACCACCCGATTGGTTTTGCGGAAGGGGCGTATTTGAAATCTATTTATTTTAAAATTACGTAAAATCAAGGGAACACTATGCCGTCAAATATTTCGGGCGTAATCGGTTCTGCGGTTACTACCAGAGTTTTGATTACTTGGTTGGTATGATTTTTAATCTTTTTTAAAAAAATATCTAAAAATGTTTTTAATAATGTGAAACTTACTTACCTTTGCGTCACTTTATTAAAATGGTACTTATAGCTCAGTCGGTTAGAGCATCGGTTTGTGGTACCGAGGGTCGCCGGTTCGAATCCGGTTAGGTACCCCATAAAGTAAAAAAACAGGAAAGTCATCTATTTTATAGATGGCTTTTTTTGTTTTATGAACTAAAAATAAAGTTACAATCGGTTTGTGATACCAAGGG